>UMJI01032946.1_pt1 | contig 57303 bp, 72 predicted proteins | sample 1965991 | NCBI WGS metagenome assembly UMJI01 (sample SAMEA4836140, study PRJEB28245) | human gut metagenome | biome: gut microbiome; material: fecal sample | place: Denmark | collected 2008
TTGGGTTACCGTCCGGTCTGGCACACCTAACAGGTGCCCGTCCCCTCTGTCCCTTCGGGACATCTCCCCACCCCGTGGGGAGTCACCCATTCAAATTCGCAGGCTGCCTCGTACTCCTCATCGAAAAGGGCATCGTCATCGATTTCCTTTTCCGTAAAGTCGATGCAGTCGATTTCCTCAAAGGTCGTTCCGTTTTCCTCGGCATCTGCCTTTGCAAGGCTTTCTGCGTTTTCCTCAACCCATGAGGTGAACTCCTCGTTGTCCATCCTGTGCTCGTTTTCAATCTCCAGTTCGTATTCGTAGTCCGCATCGAACCAGGTGATGACCGCCTTTGTGATTTCGGTTCTTTCGTTCCAGTCCGTTCTGTTTGCCATTGCTCTTGCCTTTGCGATTCCGTATGATACCATTGTGTTTTTCCTCCGTTTTTTTGGTCGTTTTCCCTTTCGGTAACTGTATATTACCATACCTTTTGGCGTATAGCAAGCGGCTAAATGTACAGAACATAAGGCGATATTTTCGCTGTATATTTGGTGAATCTGACACTGGATAAACTTGCTTTTCTATGGTAAAATATAGGACAATGGAAAAGACATCTCCGGAAATCGCAGCTACCAACCAAGCCCCGCACAGTTCGCCTGTGTGGGGCTGGTTTTGACTTTGGGCAGTTTTTCGGCAAGTGCTCTGAAAGCCCGCACAGGGCAAACAGGGCGGTTACATGGGGAACTTTCGGTGCATTACAGACAGGATTTTCTCCTGTTCCTCCGTGGAAACGCCGATGCTTTCCAGTGCCTGCCGAATGCCGCAGTCCGGGCAAATGGGCGTTTGGTTGTCCGTTCTGGAAAGTGCCGGCACACCGGAATAGGACTTTCCGCAGAGTGGGCAGACTGCCGAAACTGGCTTATCCGTTTTCATGGTGGTACACCTCCCGTTCGCTGATGTCCATGGCTTTCCGCAGGTGTTTCAGGTCAAAGCCGAACTGGCGGTATCCGTCCACACAGGTGCGAATATAGGCAGAAGTGGGAATACCAAGCTTCCGTTCCTCGTGCATGATATACACAAAGGCGGTCAGCTTTTTCCTGGTTTCTGCAAGGGGAAGTTCCAGTTCCGTTTTGTAGTAGAAATGGGGATACCCCTCATAGCGGTCGAGGGCAAGTTCATCTCGTTCCGACACCGACCAGACTGCCGCCGGAACGGTACAGCCCTGTTTTGGCTCGATGGTCAGATAGGAACCGGTCTTGCTGCCTTTGAACAGCAGCTGGTAATTTGGAATTTTCGCAGTTCCCATAATTCTGGCATCCGGGCAGCGGAACTGCATCTGTTTCACGTTCAGATTGCTGCCGTAGGCAAGGTAAAACTTTTTCATGCAATCAAATCCTTTCTGAAAGGGATACCCTTTCACCACCATAAGACCGCCGAAGCGGTCTGGTGTAGCTGGTAGCAAAAGGCTGTCCCTTTATCTGCCGAACCGGAAAGCGGCATCGCCATCAAGGTTCTTGGTAAGAAAATTTCTCGCTGTGGCGAACTCCTCGCCGACCAGTCCCAGCCGAATCAGCCATGTTCGCATGGCGAATTTCGGGTTTTCCGTTTGCTGTGGTTTCGGGCTGGCGGTTCGCAGTCCCTTTGCCATTTCGGAAAGGGCAAGGCAAAGTTGTATGTAGCTTTTCAGCTGTCCGGCATGAAGTCCGTTTTTCCTGCCGTTGGCAGGCTTGTCGAATTGAAATAACCGGAATTCAATTGTGCCTTTTGTAAAAGTTGCGTGATAGTTCAGCATGTGGTATCGGCTGTCATTGTAGTGCTGATTTCTGCCGTAATTTGCACCGTTTGCCGTATACCAGATGTCTGCAAACTGTGCCATGTTGGTGGGCTTTTTCTGGTTCAGCTGTTCGATGAATTGGGGATTGACCGTTCTGCAATATCGGTTCATTCTGCCTTGGTCGATTTTCAGGGCATCTGCAATCAGCCGTTCGTGGCTCGCCATCAGGTTGGCGAGGTTTCGCAGGGTTTGCGGTGTGTGTCCGTTTGCTCCAATGTGAATGTGTACTCCGGCTCCGATGCCTGCATGGCTGATTGCTCCGGCTTTGCGAAGTTTTCTGACCAGTTCCTGCAAGGTTTCAATGTCCTCGTATTTCAGAATCGGCGTGACCAGTTCGCACTTTTCGGCATCGCATCCTGCAATGCTGCCGTCCCGTTGAAACTTCCATTCTCTGCCCTGTGCATCCCAAGCCGACCAAGTGCTGTAGCCGTTTCGGCTGGCGGGGTATTCGTATCTGCCTGTGCCGAAATGGTCGGCGGCAAGTTTGGCAGCTCGTTCTCTGGTGATGTGGTTCATCTCAATCTCCACGCCGATGGTCTGCTTTTTCAGGTTTTCAATCTGTCTTTCTGTTTTAGCGTTCATAGTGTTTTCCTCCGTAGTTTCGGGCTTTTTCCCTGTTGTTGTAACCATATTAACTCTAAACGGAGGAGATAGCAAGTGGCTAAATCTACAGAAAATGAGGTCAAAAGATTGTGTAGAATACACTCTTGCAATTCTTGCGATTGTATGGTAACATACCGTACAATGGAGGAGGTGTCACCTTATTTTTTCGCCTCGGATACGGTCTGGAAACTGTCGATTTCGGGAATCAGAGCAAGGGAAGAACCATTCTCCCACCGCATATGAATGCTGCCCACATCATCAATATGTGTGACCTCGCCGACTGTTCCTGGAAGAACCGGATATTTTTCATTTCGCATAGAAATCAGCTGTAATTTCGTTCCGACAGGGTACTTTTTTCGCAGCTGTTCCAGATAAGACTTACTCGGAAACTGCATCAGTATCACCAACCTTTCTGAATGCGGAATTGCCGGACAGATGCCGAAGAATGACCTTTCTTGCCGCCTTGAATTCTGCACCCACCATTCCCAGACGAATCAGGAAACACCGCATGGTGTACTTGGGATTGTCGGAGGTGTCTGGTTTGCGGTTGATGCGGCTCTGGTTCTTGGCAAATTCGCAGAGCATGGAAATGAAGGTGCAGTAGGCATCTGCATCACCATCCTGTTCGACTGTAAACCAAGGGAATTCCACCTTTTCATCAGACGGAATGATGTCCAGCGAATCCGTTTGAAAAGCTGCCTGAAAAAGGGCAGCCTTGTTTTCACAGATCTGCCGGAGATTGCCCAGTGTATGCTCCGTGAAGAAATCGGCTGGCATCTGCACAGTCAAGCCTTTGGATTCCGGCTCTGATGTGTCTGGAACAACATAGCCCCGATTTGCCAGTTCGGCAAGAAGCCGTTCTGTTTCCTTATGGTCGGCTTGGTCACTGATTTCCAGATCACCGGACTTGGTAACGGTGTAGCATTCCCCGATTTTGTAGGCACAGGTGGGCATGAATTGATATACTGCCGGAATGCCGATAATCTCACTGATGGCTTTCACCAGTTCCTTTCGATTTTGACTGTGATAAGTAATGGTCATGTGAAAAACTCCTTTCTTTCGGCGTTTTTGCTTTCGCCATGACACATATTAACTCTGTTTCCCACAGATAGCAACTGTGAGATGTGTAGAATGTTTCGGCCGTCATTTGTAACAGATCACAAATCTGCCCAGACGATTCCGGCAAGCACAAAAACAGCTACATTCAGACAGATGCCATTCCCCCAAAGGCGGTACTCTGCTGCATCACGATATGGATCTTGCAGCCATTTCTGTACCATCTTTCGGCTTTTGGGACGGCTCTCCGGTTTTACCGCTTTTCGGTATTCTTCAAAAATAGCTGCCCATCGGTCGATTTCTTCTTCTGTGGGATTTTTCGATGCCAGGTCACTGCACCATTGATCCGGAAATCCCTGCAGTCTTGCACATTCCTGCGGTGTCAGTCTGCGAACCGCATAACCGCTGGAAACGATACTGGGGTCTTTGTGATCCCGTGCCAACAGTGTAGGGGTCGTTTCCCGAAATGCACCGCTGAAATTTCCCGTAGAAGCAGCATACACTGCATGATGGTCAGTGGCATTCAAAGTGAAAGCGACCTCTTTGTTGACACCGCCGCCCTGCGGTCCGTTTTGGTCAGACCGACCGATCATTGAACCCTGCAAAGTATAACTTTCCAGCACAGCAATGCCGCCTTGGTTTTTTGCCGGTGACTGGTCGCTGGTGTCCAAAGTACGGGCAGTGTCTGTCTCATAAATGCCGCTGTGCGGATTACCGGAAAGCATGGCATTGCTGGAAAAGGAACTGATGCCGTATGCTTTCGGCTGAAATACCGTCTGGTCATTATTGCAGGACAGCGTAGCAGATTTGTTTTCCTGTATCAGACTGCCTTTTCCACCGCCGGCTTTTCCGCAGCGAATCTTCAGTGTTTTCGGCGTATCCATCAACAGCGGAACATTTCCGCCGCCTGTTCCGCATCTGGAAGTCAGTGTCTGTACTTTTCCGTTCTCAGAGATCTGAAGACGGCTGTCAGCAGGATGATTTTCCAGTACACAAGGCGGATGATGGGCTTCTGCCCGAAGGGTAGCAGTGCGTTCTTTCAGAATGTCTATGCGTTTTCCGCCCTGGTCACACAAGCACAAGCCTGCCGTCCCAGAGCTGTCCGCAGCACTTCCGGCAGTTCTTTGCCACGCACGGAGGCTCTCCGCAGAATACCCTGACAAGCCTTCGGACTCAAATAGTATTTTTCCGGCACTTGCTCCGTCAAAATCTGCGACAAGAAAGATCCGTTTTCTTCGCTGGGGCACTCCCCAGTATTGTGCATCAAGAACTCGCCATGCGAGGGAATAGGATTCTGCCAGAATCTCTCCGGCTTTTGTCCATTTTCCCGCAGGTCGAGGAATTGAAATGCTACTGTCTTTGACCGAACAGATGGCTTCGAGGACACAGCGGAAATCTTCTCCGCCGTTGGAAGAAAATGCTCCGGGGACGTTTTCCCAGACGATGTATCTTGGGTATTTACCATTGCTTGCACACCTCATTTCTCGGATGATACGGATTGCTTCGTGAAACAGAGAAGAACGGCTGCCGCTCAGACCGGTTCGTTTTCCGGCGATGCTCATATCCTGGCATGGACTGCCAAAGGTGATGATGTCCACAGGCGGCAGCTTTGCACCATGCAGTCCGCTGATATTGCCGAAGTGTTGTACCTGCGGCAGGCGTTTTTCTGTCACACGAATGGCAAACGGTTCGATTTCAGAAGACCAGACAGGCACAATGCCTGCCAGCAGTCCGGCAAGCGGAAAACCGCCGCTGCCGTCAAAGAGGCTGCCAAGGGTGAGTGGTTTATTCATCAGGCTTTTCCACCTCTTTCACCAGTTCAGAGTATGCAATCTGCTTTCCATCCCGCACGACATACACACCATCGGCATTTCCCGTATCTTCCACATACCGGCGAAGAATCACCGAGGCATATTTTTCATCCAATTCCATGGTGTAGCAGATGCGGTTCATTTGTTCGCAAGCCATCAAAGTAGAACCGCTGCCGCCAAAGGTGTCCATTACCACGCCATTTTCCTGCGTGGAATTGCCAATGGGATAGCCAAGCAAATCCAGCGGCTTGGAGGTAGGATGATTGGCATTGCGTTTCGGCTTATCAAAGTTCCAGATGGTTGTCTGCTTGCGGTCGGAATACCAGTGATGCTTGCCATTCTGCATAAAGCCATACAGCACAGGTTCGTGCTGCCACTGATAATCAGAGCGACCCAGAACAAGACTATCCTTTACCCAGATGCAGCAGCCTGCAAGATGAAATCCGGCGTCAATGAAAGCTTTTCTGAAATTCAGCCCTTCGGTGTCTGCATGGAATACATAGGCAGAGCCGCCTTTTTCCAGATGCTCCGCCATTCGCTGAAAGGAGGACAGCAGAAATGTATAAAACTCCTCGTTCTTCATGCTGTCATTCTGTATGGTCAAACCGCTGGCACTCTTAAACGAAACGCCATAGGGAGGATCGGTCAGAATGAGATTTGCCTTGGTGTCACCCATGAGAGCAGATACATCCTCCGCAGATGTGGCATCGCCACACATCAGCTTGTGTCTGCCAACTGTCCAGATGTCGCCACGCTGTACAAATGCAGCTTTTTCCAGTGCAGTGGTGAGGTCAAAATCATCGTCTTTCACTGTGTCACCGCTGTTTGTATCAAACAAATCTGCAATTTCAGTTTCATCAAAGCCAGTCAGACCAAGGTCAAAACCGAGATTCTGCAATTCTTCCATTTCCACAGCAAGGAGTTCTTCATCTCAGCCGGCATCTAATGCCATTCTGTTATCAGCAAGAATATATGCCTTCTTCTGTGCTTCGGTCAGGTGATCGGCAAATACACATGGCACTTCTGAAATATTTTCTGCCTTTGCCGCTTCGATTCTGCCGTGACCAGCCAGCACATTGTATTCCCGATCAATAATAACCGGATTCACAAACCCAAACTCACGCAGAGAAGAGCGAAGTTTCAGAATCTGTTCCTTGTTGTGCGTTCTGGCATTGTTGGCGTATGGCACTAACTTGTCGATATCAACGAGCTGAAATTCTGTAGTTGTGTTCATTTTGATTCACCACTCTTTAAAATGTTTCTTATTTGATTCCATGCAGCTATTGCTTGCGAGGTATATCTTACACTCAAATCAACCATTTGTTCGCCATGTTCTAAAATACACATATCGGATTGACGACTTCGTACAAGATTTTCTGCAAACTGTGCGGAGAGAACAGTCGGTATTTTCTTGCCATTTTCTACTCGATTGAAATACACTTTTTCTGACTGCATTAATTTTTTTGCTTCGGAATAGATACTTCTTTGGCAATTAGGACTCTCACAATCAAAAGTCACATTGTGCAATTCGGCATCTGTGTTTTTGCTAAACACACAACCCATATCAGTTCCTCTTTCTGGCGGTCAGCAGTTTTTCCATAGCATCATCAATGGGCAGTCCTGAAAATTCTGTTGAACAGTTTTCTCGTACAATTTGAAAAATTTGATACCACAACTGATTAACCTGTTTCATGTAGCTTTGACTCATAGAGACATACGGAGAAGCAATTGCGGCTCCGGTAGTTGGATGTTTTGCAAGAAATCCATACTCAGATATTACTTCTTCGCACTGAATCCAGCGGCTAACTGACATGGCATATTGCATCACAAGTTCGGAGTATACGGCTTTTTCACATCCTCTTGCTTTTAGCCATCGATAGGTTTCACTATAGATTTCTTCGGCAAGAAAATCTTTTCCGTTTTTTTGCTGAGCTTTCATAAAATCCTTTACTGGCGGAACATCATCACCTATCAAAACAGAAGATTCTGGGAATTCAAGCACTGATGCAGATTGTCCATCATTGATTTTGTCAACTAACGCCTTGGATTTTCTGCCAGAACCAACTCTTGCACCACCCCTTCTTGTACCGTCTTTTGCCACTGTTTTCACCTGCCTTTTGAGAGAAAAATAGCCGAAACTGCGTAAGTTTCGGCTTGTTGCATATTTTTAGGGTTAATACCCCCTTTGAAATCCAAATTTCGTGCGTGAGAGGGGACGCCGGTCTGTAAAAAATTCACAATTAGCGATTTTTATCCCCCCACCGGCAGCATTTCAGACACAATCAATACCGATAGACGGGATTTCGGTCTTCCGTCCACGTCTTGCGATCATGGCAGGACTTGCAAAGAGCCTGCCAGTTGCTTTCCTCCCACATCAGATGCGGATCACCACGGTGAGGAATGATATGGTCGACCACGGTCGCTGCCGTGAACCGTCCCTGTGCCTTGCAACGCACACACAAAGGATGCCGGCGGAGGTACGCCTTGCTGAGCCGCTGCCACTTGCTGCCGTAGCCACGCTTGGTGGCAGACGGTCGGTCTGGGTGCAGGGGCTGATGCTCTGCACAGTACAAGCCGTCTGTCAGGTTCGGACAGCCGGGGTGCTTGCAAGGTTTCAGTGCCTTCCTCGGCATAAGGTTCACCTCCGGATACAACGAAAGCCCATGTGGAACACCACAGGGCTTTCGGTCAGTTTTCTATGATATTATTATATCACACCTTTTTGCAAAAGTCATCCTCGATTTTACTCATGCCTTACCATAGAGAAGCAACGTCAAGTGTTGTACGGCACGATTCTTTTTGTTGTATGCAGAAGAACGCTCAATACCGAAGTGCTCGCAAATGGTATAAATGTTTTGATCTTCCTGCCAATAGAACTGTTCCAGCACATACCGTTCATCCTCCGACAGGCTGTCCCATGCAGGCTGAAACCATTCCATGTACTCCTTTGCCTGACGATACCGTTCCCGCAGCACATCGATTTCGTCAATGGCAGTGATGATTCGCATTTCGCCGAACTGCGGGTTCGGACTGCCGCCCGGCATATCTGTAAATGCCGGACTGCCAAGGGTTGTGGTGTCTTCATGCACCTGTGTGATTTCTTCGTCTGTATGTGCAAGGATGTAAGCCATGCTGCTGTAATCCTTCAGTGCGTTTACAGCGGCACTCCGTTTGTCTAAGTACTGCCAAATGATATTCATCTGCTACCTCCAAGTTCTGCTTTGACGGCCTGCATCAAAGCGGTCTGGGTTTGTTCTTTCCGGGTCAGGGCTTTCAGGATACGTTCGTCAATCGTACCCTTGGTGATGAGATGTTGAATGACAACCGTTTCGGATTGCTGCCCCTGCCGCCACAGTCTGGCGTTGGTCTGCTGGTAGAGTTCCAGACTCCAGGTCAGTCCGAACCAAATCAGGTGAGAACCGCCTGCCTGCAAATTCAAGCCATGACCAGCAGATGCTGGGTGAATTAGACCAACTTGCAGCCTTTCGGCGTTCCAGTTCCGAATACTGTCAGAGGACTGGATTTCCTGATAGGAAACATTCAGCTTTCGCAGTCGCTCTTGAATCCGCTCCAAATCATGCTTGAACCAATACGCCACCAGAACGGGCTTGCCGTTGGCTGCCTCTATCAGGTCTTCCAGTGCATCCAGCTTTCGATCGTGAATGGGAATCACCGCTCCGGTGTCGTCATACACTGCACCATTTGCCAGCTGGGAAAGTTTGTTGGATAGACTTGCAGCGTTGGCAGCGGTAATCTCGCCATCCGGCAAGTCTAACACCAATTCTTGTTTCAATTGCTTGTATCGTTCTCTTTCTTGCTTAGAAAGACGAACTGGAACTTCTGTCAACAAAAGTTCTGGCATTTGCAAATAATCAATCGCTTTCATGGAAATGGTGATGTCTGAAATTTTATCATAGATTTGTTTCTCTGCCTGCGGCAAAGGCTTGTAAGAATAAACCACCATCCCATTTCGTTTATCCGGCTGAAAATAGGCTGTTCGATATTGTCCAATAAATCTTCCAAGCCGCTGTCCCATATCCAGCAAACGAAACTCTGCCCATAAATCCATCAAACCATTACTGGACGGTGTTCCCGTTAAGCCGACAATGCGTTTCACCTTTGGTCGAACTTTCATCAGTGCCTTGAATCGTTTCGTCTGATGGTTCTTAAAACCGGATAACTCATCAATCACCAACATATCGAAATCAAACGGAATACCGCTTTCCTCTACCAGCCAACTGATATTCTCACGATTCAAAATGCAAATATCCGTCTTTGCATGCAGGGCTTGTCTGCGTTCTGCGGATGTCCCAACGGCTACCCGGTATTTCAGATGCTTCAAATGTTCCCACTTTTCAATTTCTGCTGACCAAGTATCCCGTGCCACACGAAGGGGTGCAATCACTAAAACACGGCGGATTTCAAAACGGTCAAACAACAACTCGTTGATTGCTGTCAATGTTGTGACAGTCTTCCCCAACCCCATATCCAGTAATAATGCAGCTACAGGATGCTCCGTCAAAAACTGAATCGCATATTGTTGATAGTCGTGAGGGATAAACTTCATGGTGTGCCACCTCCAACTTCATCCAAAATGGGGCGGATCAAATCCAGACGATCCAGACAATACACGGAAAAACCCACTCTCTCAAGCTGTTGTTTTCTCCGGATTTGTAACGCCCGCATCTTGCCACCCGGAGCCTTTACTTCCACAAACGCAATTTTTCCACCCGGCATCAATACGATTCGATCCGGCACTCCATCCGTTCCCGGACTTGTAAACTTCCAACAAAGACCTCCTCTGGACTGCACCTCTTGTACCAACCGGCTTTCAATCATTTTTTCACGCATTTTAGCCACCTTTTCAAGTTTTTTCTTTTTTGGGGTGCTGGTCGATTAAGGTCAATATATAAAACCCCTTTTAGGCTGAAAATTTGGTAAAAATTACCTATAGTAAAAGTTTACGAAATGACCTCCTCCGACCTGCACCCCTGCCCATCATTCTAAAAATTCTGACTTGATTTTTAAGCCGTAAACGATGATACCTTTCTTGGTTCTCTTCCGTTCAAAGCCTGCATTTTCAAGCCCCGTGTAAAAGTCCGTTGTACTCCTTGTGTACTCTCCATTTCTGGAACAATACGAACGATACTCCTGATACAATTCGCCTGATTTTTGCTGGTAGGTCTTATCTACATCACAGCAGTCTTCCAGAAATGCCGACATCCAGTCGTTGCTTTCCCGATATGCGTGGATTGCTTTTTTGACGCACTGTGGCACATCCAACTTAAAATGCCGGTCAATGACTTGTTTCGCTCCCTCCATCACCCAAGACAGAATTGCTCCGCCAGCGTGTTCGACCAGATAATCTGCAAAATTCTTGATGTCAGATTTCCCCTCCAGCTTTGCCAGAAACGGAATTACAATCAATCTCCGCCATGTTCCGGCATCATTCGCACCGACTCTCGGCAGATGATTCGTGTATAGCACCAGTGTATGAGCAGGTGTATAGCGGAACGGGTCTTTGTATTTCTTCTCTGCTTGGATTTCATCGGTCGAGCAAAGTTGCTTGATGACGGCAGTGTTCAACCGCATTCCTTCTTCCAGTTCTGCTGCAATGACCAGCCGTTTGCCTTTTAGTTCAGCCATCTCCGGCTTTACATTTCGCTTGCAGCCTACCGTCAATGCATCCGCAGACATTGTCCCACTGTAACTTCCCAGCACCCGTGACACCGCATTCCAGAATGTCGACTTGCCGTTGCTGCCTTCGCCATAAGCAATAATCAATGCTTCTTGATACACCTTACCAATCGCACAAAGTCCACAAATCTGCTGCACATAATCTGTTAGACTTTGATCGCCACAGAAGAAACAATGCAAAGCCTCTTGCCAGATTTCTGCACCAACATTGTCCGGCGAAACAGCAGTCATTTTAGTGAGATAATCCTCTGGGTTGTGCGACCTTCCGCCATACACGCCTTTTTGCAGGTCGTAGGTTGCCGCTGGCGTATTCAGCAGAAATTCCTGACTGTCAAAGTCTGCAATGTCTTTCAGCAGCATCGGTTTTGCTGCTTGTAATGCCGAAGAGATGTACTTCATATCCCTGCGTTTCATGACGAAAGTTCGGTAAGTCAGGGCAGAACGATATTCGATGTACGCTTTTCTGCTGGCATCATCCACCGCTTTTTCCAGCACCTTTCCGCCCTTGGAGATTGTTTCGGCATCTACTCCGCTGTCCAGCAACATCTTGTGTGTCATTTCCAGCGTTCGTTCTGCTTCTTCCAGTTGCTTGTCCAGAAATGCTTCGCATCTGCCGACTGCTGTCTGTTTTGATTCTACCCAGTGTGTTTGCAGATAGCATAAGTATTCGGTTGCATCTGTATAGGCAAGTTCTCCTTGTACCTGCCCTGCAAAAACTTTTGCTTGCCCAATATCGGAATAATCCTCCGGACGCAAGCTGTACATTTGCCCATATAATTCAGGGGCGATATAGCCCTCCTGTTTGGATACTCTTTTTCCGAAGCTTTTTGCACTCTGCCAGATCATGTGCAGTTCTGATTCTGCCAGTGGCGGGTTGCACTTTTCTGCTGCCTTTTGAAACAATTGATACGCTGCCTCTGTATTGCCATAACGCTTGATCAGTTTTCCGGCAATATGACTCATTGTGCTATTTCTGGAACCCTCTTGAATCAATTCTGTCTGAGCATCCCATTCTGCAAAAGCATCTTTTTCAAAAAATTCAGCAAGTGTCAGATTGCCTTGATACCATTCCACTTTTGGATTCTCCACGCCAAAAAAGAAATGTGCCTCGTCCAATGCCTTTTCATCGAAATAGGGGAACTGTTCCAGAACCTGCTTTTTCAAATTCTGTCGTTCTGTTACGGGCATTCCTTTTTCTGCTTCAAAATAGACATGAAACTTAGGACGTGCAATTCTGTTTCCCTTGTTTTTCATGTGGTTTCTGCTATAGGCAACTGCGAATGCTACGTCTGAAAATGTCAATGCCAGTTCCAAAGGTGTAACCCAATCTTCTGGATTTTCAGAGTGGCTATTATCGCAATCAAACATCAGACAATCGCTCTCTATAAAGCTGGCATTGCTTCTTTTATCATCCGTGAATTTTGCAGAAACGTGGTCAAATTGCACCGCAGACTTCAAACTTTCCTCGTCAATTACCTCTACATCCTTCGGATATTTGATATTTTTTGCGTTTTCACGGCAAGTAGCAGTATAAAGCGTAAATTTCATTTCTTTGCCTCCAGTTCTGCAATCAGCGTATTTGTCTGACTCATAATTCCACGCACTTGCTTTTGTATATCACGCAAAGAGTCCATAGTAATTACATCTCCAGACTGTTCGCCATCTTGCCCCGTTAATAAATAATCTGTCGACACGCACAAGTAATCCGCCATTTTTAACAAAAGTCTCGGTGAGGGAGCTGTATCACCTTTTAAGTACAGAGAGATTGTTTGCGGTCGAACTCCAACATGTTCAGCCAGTTCTTTTTGTGTAATTCTTCTGCGGTACGTTGGATGACGCTCCATCAATTTTTGCAGTATTTGTGGGAATTGATACATTACTCTATTTCCTCCAATTCTTCTGTAAAATACCGAATGGTCATATGCCGCCGCTTTGCCCATTTGATTTCCTGCTGCACCCCCTCCGACCGCACAGAACCAAATACCCACAGCTGGGCACACTTTGACAGCAGTACCAAATTCATGAACATCGCTGTCTGACGATCTTCACCCAGACTGTCATCCATGAACTGCGGAAACAGCAAGTGAGGAGCGATAGGGACATAGTGGGTATCTACCGCAAAGCGGCTGTATCGTCTGGCGTTTTCGATATTGTCATTGATGCAGCCGTGGGAATAGGGAGAACAAATGTATACCAGCGGTCGATAAGCGGCAGCTTTTTTCGCCCTGCGTTCCTCTCGTTCAATACGGCTCAGTGCCTCATAAGCAGTGAGATCAATGTATCCCTCGGCATTATACCGATTCATGCAATACTCCTTTCAGCCGTTTCTGTGTGCAAGCATCACAGTAAACAGCACTGCTGAAAATGTCAAAGTTTTCTGCTGTCCAGAAAACACTCAGATCCACTGGTACTTCTGCACCGCACTGCGGGCAGCGACAGTATACGTTTTCGTTGTTGATCTCCACGGAGATACTGGTGGTGTCATTCAGATTTTCTTTGATGTAAAACATATGGAATCCTCCTTAGTCCTTCTTGTAAAAGCTGCATTCATATCCGTCTGCCCGAAGCAACAGTCCCTTTGCCCAGTCTGGCGTTATCGCCATCTGCTGACAGATCTCATCCAGCTTTATATCTTTCGGGCATTCGATAATCATTTCATCGTGAATATGACCGACAATGAAGTATTGCGATAGTGTCTGCATGGAATAGAAGAGCAGATCCCGTGCGGTTGCCTGAACAATGTTTTCGACCAGCTTGCCGGAGTAAGTTTCCAAGCGTTCCCACTTCTTCTGATTGCCGATTCCCATATAGGTAACGGACTCACCGCCGAAGCGATTTTCACCGATGCGTGGCTTGACATATGCCAACCGTCTGCCAGACAGCAGCTTGATAAACAGAAAACCAGATTCATAAGAGAAGTGAATGCCGTGGGTCTCTGTTTCGGTTTTATCCCGCACAGCTTTGATGGCAGCATTTTCTACGTCCCACCACAATTGTACAATGTGTGGAGAAGCAGTTCGCCAGTCCGTCACAATTTGCTTCAGTTCTGCATCGGACATTTCCGATCCGCCCATGGCTTTCATTGCTCCGACCGAGCCGCCGTAGCCGCAGTTGTGGACAAGTTTTCCCGATACGGTAAAACGATGATGTCTTCCGGCATTTTGTATGTCATAAAGTCGAGCCGTGCGGCTATGAGTCTCCAGCATTTTCTTTTCTCCGCAACGGCATTTTCGGCATCCTGAATAATTTCTTCTCGTGTCATCCCGCTGGATAATTTTCGAATAGTGGTACTGTACGCATAAGGCCAGTAACTTTGGACGAATTGTGTTAAGACGGTCGTCCGCTTGTTCAAATTGTTTTCTGTATGAGTAACAAACCTGAGATTTTCCGGAGCATAGTTTCCATTGTCGTCGATCCTGTCGATTTCCATTGCCTGTTCTGGTATGCCAAACTTGTTTATCAGATACAAACCTGCCGCTGTCACAGAAGGAAAATCGAACCGAATCCCTCTTGCACCGTAATTGGAATATCCTGCATCTTTTGGGTTTTCGCAGCGTTGCTTTGCTGCGGTTAGTCTTTTTTCGAGCCAGAGCGGAATTTTTCTGGGCTGAGAACATCTCTGACAACCATTTGATTTTCCTGATGTAAGGTTGGAAAGTAGCGTCCACTGCTTCGAGTTGCATCCGGTGCATTCGGTCAACACATAGCAACGGTTCCATGTTTTGCTCCAGCGTTTTTCCGCACTGATAATTTTCACCCAGCCGTATTGATTTCCCACCATCTCCGGTTTGTACGAGATGTGAGCCGCAGGAGGCGGCGATTCCAAACTGTATCGGCCGTGATTGCCCTTCGATCCATACGAGATGATCTGGGGTTGCTGTAAGTCCTTCATAAGTAATCACCTCACGTTTGCCCTTGTAAATGACACCTTCATGGTGTACCCATTGTTCTCCATCCCACAAGAGGTCATCTGTAGTCACTTTCTCAATCGGAATCAGCCCATGATCGGTAAGCACCAATTGTCCTTCTGCGATGCAAGCCAATTCTGCGACCTTGCCTTTCTGCCGAAGATGCCCGTTGATGCCATGCTTGACTACTGGCACACCGAAAATCTTAGATGCTGATGCACAGTAGATGTCCTTGCCCTCTGCGAACGCCTGCATTCGCCACGTTTCACCGGCAAGCCACGCAATCACTCTTGCTTCAATCGCCGAGAAATCTGCCACGAGGAATTTGTAGCCGGGCTTTGGCACGAACGCCGTCCGAATCAGCTGTGAGAGCGTGTCCGGAACATCTTCATACAGCAGTTCTACCGCCTCTAAATCACCAGACTTCACAAGCTTCCGTGCATCTTCCAAATCGGGAAGATGATTCTGTGGCAGGTTTTGCAGCTGAATGATACGACCAGCCTCGCGCCCCGTACGGTTCGCTCCGTAGAACTGAAACATTCCTCTTGCACGACCATCCGAGCAGACGGCGTTCTGCATAGCCTGATATTTTTTGACCGAGGATTTTGATACTTGTTGTCGCAGTAACAACACGGTTCGCAAGTCCGGCGAAGCGTTTTTCAGCTGTTCCTGTACTTCTTTTTTGCCCAACGATTCTAACTCCAGTCCGTGTTCTGCCAGCCATTGTTTCATTTGCTGAACAGAGTTCGGATTGTCCAAGTCGGTCAGATCTTTCAGTTGATGCAGCAGCTTGTCTTTCGTGAGCGAGTCCATGCGGATTGCCTGTTGCACCAACTGTAAATCCAGTTGTACTCCTCGATCGTTGATGGACTGGTCAAGATCGTACTCTCGCCAGACAAATTCCGGCACAGGAAACCGAGCAATTTTTTGTTCAATCGCTTGTTCCGTCTCCACATCCCGTTGGTTGTATGCCTGAAAGACGTTCCATTTCTCCGGAGCATCGGCAGGGGCATGAAACACCGGAATGCCGTTTACATGATCATACGGTACGCAGAAATAGCGAATTAGGGCTTTGCCATCGGACATTTTTTGTTGCTGTAACTGTAGAACTGCTCCCACGCTGGCAAGGCTCAGCGGCAAGCCCAGATAGGCAGCTGCCACCATCGTACACCGCCATGCTTTCGGGCTGAGATAGTTGCCGCAGGCATCCTCTGGTGAGCCGTAGGAGACGAAATGTTCTGGGTAGTTTCGCCGCAGCCAGACCGACAGGCATACCCGTTCAAAGCTGGCGTTGAAGGCGTGCTTCTGGATGCGGTCATCGGTTAGGGCATTTAGGATTTCTTCTGGCAGCCGCTCGCCGCAGGCAAGGTCAACCACTTGCACCGGGGCATCGTCTACGGAGTACGCAAAAAGCAGAATATCAAAATACGGGGAATCCGCATAGCGGTAAACCCCGGCTTTTGTAATATCCACATCACTTTTTGTTTCTAAGTCAATCATCAATTTTTGCATTGTTACACCTATTACCCACCCGAACGGATACTCCGTCAGTCGCCCACCCGACATTTTTGCTTACTTGTGATTCTTGAAACGATCAATCAGTGCAGCAACGAAAATTGCTGCCCAACAAAACATTGAAATGCACCAAAAAACCGCAATAACAACGGAAAGAATTGCCCCATTTTTCTCACCATCCTTATTACTAAATTGCCATTTTAGTTAATCAAGGAAATCGTCACTTTCAAGAGCATCGAAATCATCAGCAGCATTGGTACGTCCACTAAGCGGTTCACCATCTCGTACCTTCTGAATATTACCCAAACCGCAGGCAATGCCCTTATTTCCGTTGCTGTTAAACGCATAGAATGTTACCGCAACTCTTGCATAGCAGCCACTGTAGACTTCATTCTGATCGAGAATCGGCTGTACCTGCTGGTCAACGATCTGCGGAGGAGTGGTGCTATTTGCATTGACAAAATAGCAGTCTTTGTACACTTCATCCTCCGGGCGTTCCGCATCGCCATCTCTCAGCGGCAGCTTCAGAGCAGCCTTACTCGGCTTCTTTCCTCCGAACTTTCCAATGCCATCTTCAATGGCAGCATCAATTGCAGTCTGAATTTTTGCAAGAGTTGCCTTATCAGACTTCGGAATCAGCAAGGAAACACTATACTTTGCGGCACCACCTTTGATGGATTTCGGTTCCCAGATGTTTGCGTAACTCAAACGCACAGTTCCTGTAATCACTTTTGTTTTTCTTTCGTTTGCCATTTATTTTTCCTCCTGTATTGTTTCAAAATCTTTTTCTGCGGAATTCCAAACCGGACGCTTGTCCGAAATTGGTACAAGTGCAGGCTTACCCGGCGGTTTGTATGTGAAATTCCCAAGAATTTCATCGAACTTTTTCTTTCCGCCAAGCAGCTTTGTCATTGCGGTAATTCCCAGCAGTTCCGGTTCGTTGTACGGATTTTTCCCATAAGCCTTGACTTTTTCAATGACCTTTGCCTCATCGGTATACTTTCGATTCGACCGACCTTCCACAACTTTGTACCCATTCCACTGTTTGCCGGAAATTGCTCGCTGCAAAGCATATTCCTTGATATCGGATGCCCATGAAACCAATTGATCAGCTTTTTCCAATACTGCCTCGATTTCAGTATCCACCAGCATTTCCGGGGGAGCGAAGTCATACTGTGCCAGCTGAAGATTGTATTCTGCACGTTTTCGGCAAGTTGCCTTCACTTTACAAAACCGACAGTGTTCACCAGCACAGAAATCTCCCTCGCCTTTGGATGCAAGTTCTGCTTTCGTTTTCAATTCTGTTTCTGCCCAATGCAACAGTTCAGAAATAGGCATAACGCATTCACTAACGCTCTGGATTCTCGGCTGAAAAATCACCATCCGGATTTCTGCAATGTCATAAAGGGCATCAAATAGCTGCAATGCACCCAGAGCATACAGCATCATCTGCGAGTTGTGATCAGCAGATACTGCTACGCCCTTACCATACTTAAAGTCAATGACAGTCAGGACATCATCTGCAACAATCACACAGTCGCCCGTGCCAAAACCGCTGGGAACATATCGGCTGAAATCCAAACGCTGTTCCACTAAAACAATCGGTTCTTGCAGATTTGCCAGCTGTTCGGCGATGTATTGGGCGTAGCTGTCCGTACAGTCCTCCATTTCTGCATCGTAGAAGTCTAAGTTCTCCGTGGGATTAGATGCCGGATTGCCAAGCAGTTTTTGCACTTTGTACTCTGCCAACTCGTGAGCACACGTGCCTTCACGAGCATAATCAGTGACTTTATCCGGTAAAACCGCACAAAGCTGTGCGGAGGGCGGACACGCCAGCCAACGAGCACTGGATGAAGCAGAAAGCACTGCGTGTAAACGGCTTGCATGATCGTTAAGTTTCAATCTGCTTCGCCTCCTCTAACAAGGACGCATATTCTTCGGGAGAAACACCAGACAGCTTTGATGCCCCGTGTTTCTGAAGCAGTGCCTTTACTGAATCTGTAAAACCAGAACGTGACTTTTCTGCCAGTACCGCTCGAATCTCAGAAATAGAAACTGTCGGCGTATCTTTCACAGACACCGGCTTCTGTACAGCCTCCGTATTGCCTTCTTCCGGCGGATATACCTGCTCAAATGTCTGTACTTCCCGTTCTGTCATGGTTTCCGCCATAGTTTCCAATTTGTCTGCCAACTGACGGATCACATGAATCACATCCAGTAATGTTGTAGGTTCTTTACTCATTTTCTTTGACCTTCTTTCTTAGCATTTTTGATGGGATTTAGAAACACGCCATCATGCACCACCTCCTTCCATAAATGCAGTCGAAAAAATCAGCATAAAATCGAACCCTATCAGTAGAAAAATCAAAATTTTTTCTTGATTTGGGCTTTGATTTTCGCCATGCGATGCCGAATTGCCGTTTCCGATACGCCTTCTTCTCTTGCTACCTGTGTCATAGGGTTTCCTTCCACGACCACTCTGCGATAGGTATCCTGCTGCTTCAGCGTAAGACTGGACACAACCTCATGCAAACGCTGGATTTCCAAAGATTCCACTTCAGTATCGACAGGTTTTGCACAATGTTCTTTCACCTTTCGCTGTTTCAGATTACGATACACCTCACGGTCATCCAACTTGTGCAAAAAGTCGATGATCTCAGTGCTTACACCCTGTTCTCCCGGATGCAGCACAGCGACTGTTCCATCTGCAAAGCGATAGATATAAACGGATCTGGCTGCTGTTCTTGTTTTACGAAATTTCATATACATGACTCCTTTCTGATTGATAGAAGTCAGCTTGCAAAAAAACTCAAGTGAAGTCAAGTATATGAAACAAAAATAGCCGAACAGCATATAAAACAGTCGTCTCATATACTATCCGGCTATTTGGTAGTCAAATCACTCCGTTGCTCGGTATATTATCTATCTCTTATCAGCCATGCACATCTCGGATCTGCAGGAAACTTTCACGATATTCCGGCAGTTTGGGCATTTCAGTTCAATAATCACTGGAATTTTAGGTAGCACAGAAATATCAAAGGCACGTTTCCCACATCTCGGACACTTCATCTTATACACCTGCTCACACCTCCAATATCAGTTCACTGTATGGCAGTGATTCTGCCCACTTGCAAAATTCATGCCACTCATCAAGTTTATGATTTTTTCTTGCTTGGCAGGCATTTCGCAGCACTTCATAGTTCAACACTACAGTTCTTCGCTGATTATAACTTTCCGGAAGCATCTGAATCATCTGCCACCAGTAAATCTTCTTTTTGGTTTCCAAATACTTTTCTCGTGCTTTATTGAGGGCTTTAATTGTGTACATAAAATCTTTGAGAAACTCTGTTCCTTCCTCGGTGCCATTAAACAGATATTCGCATGAAAAATCGTTCAATACAAATTCCTTTTCAGCAATTTTGTGCATTGTAGAGCAGGAATCGGTAACCGTTCCGATTTTGTACGTGTCAAATTGTTTCCACCAATAGAAAGGTGCGATTATATCACAACTCACTGTAATCATTCGCATAAATTTCCGATGATCAGTTCCTGCTCGGACTAATTTTTGCATTAAGGTCAAATCATTATCGCCAATGCAAAACGGATTCTTGCCAAGATTAGTCCAAGCCCACCCACAATGAGAGCAACCAGAATTGTTACATTTGGCTGTTATGGGTTCTTTGCAATAACAACTGTCTGATTTTTCCCACGAATTTTTCGGATTTCGCATTCCACGGATGGCTGCTTCCCAGCCGTATACTTCCGTATTTTCGATTTTTATCATGTCAATCCCTCCATAAATGCCGCCATAACCGCCTTTGCCACTGCATCCGCTGTTTCATCAAATTGAATCAAACACCGCTTAAACAATTCAGTCTTGAAAGATGCCATTGTGCGATCATCCATTGCACCTTTTTCCCGCAGTTCCAAAAGTTGCTCGTTCGTAAGCATTGACCATAGCAGTTCTAATGTTTCATCGCTCATTTCCAATTACTCCTTTTCGTATTCTAATTCAATCAGCCGCTTTATCGCTGCTAAAGCTGTGTCAATTGCCGCAACATCAAGGCGAAAAGCGTTATCTTCTTCGTCTTCAAAATCAGCTGCAAAGCCCTCACGGTCGCAACGTAAGTCTTCCAGCTGTCCGACTGCATTTATCAATTTTTCAATGGACAGCTGATCTTTGGCTTCCAAATCACCTTCGTAGCCAACTGAACTTCCATCTTCGCAAATTGCAACCGCTGTTACATCATGCTTAACAGCAACTGCAGCAACAGTCATGTGGATTTCTTCCGATTCGGTGCATTTGGTTCCGATAAATGACATTGATACCGCATCTGCATATTTGTCATCAATCTCAACAATCAGCTTTTTCATGATTTCCCTCCTGTTTTATTTCCATTAGTTTTTCCATGTACCACTTTCTTCAGATTTTTGCAGCGTTTTATAAAATCAGCTCTTTAGCTTAAGCACTTCAATTCTTTTTCGACCTCATACGAACTTTTGTAAGGGCGATTTTCTCTTGTCCACCTGTCTGAATCATAATAACAAGTTTCCAGTCTATCTTCATAAGCATAGTGCTTGACATAAATCAACGTCCAGTGATTTCCACATATCCACTGGTCAACTTCATATGTCAGATAATCCCACACATATTCGTCTTTTCGGGCGTTTTCAACACTTCCCTGAAAAATTTCTACACACTGGTCATAAGCATTTCTTGCATAAATGAGGACTTGTCCGTAGTATGAGGTATTAGCCAACATCTCATGAAGAATCATCTTTCTTTTACCTCCTGATTTAACTCCATCAATTTTCCCATGTACCACTCCGCCTTTTCTATATCTTCCGGTCCATTTTTCCGACTTGCGCGAAAACGGTATTTATATACGTTGCACATACAGAAATGGCGAACAGCATCCACGCCAAACAATGCGACCATCTCATCAATGCACTCGTACTTTCCTTGATAGTGAAATGGATGATTCACATTATCCGGCATCGGATGAAGCCCGATTCTTTCCTTACACATTTTCTCATTCACCGCCTTTCGCTTCTTTCCGGCAGAAGCCAGAGCATCGCAATCCATTATCGATTATCTGTATTGTTTTCTGCCCCGTATTCTCGCAAACAATGCCACCCTGTTTCTGCGTAATAACCGCAGCAGGTGTCCGGATGACTCTTGTGTTTTTGGACTGGTTTGCATATTTGCAGTTTACACAATCGTTCATTCTGCCTGTCCCCATTCAAAAATTTCTCCAGTTGGTTTCTCATTGCCCCACCGCAATTTTCCATCCCGTGTTGCAAACCAGATATTTTCTTTCGGAATCATTCCGAAAATCCCGTACAACGCTTTTTCAATCTCACTTGCATTGTTAAAGTCACGAAATACATTCAACTTTGTCGGACGATCTCCGGTTCGATCTGTCAAATGATGCTCTTCGCAAACCTGCAAAAAGGCATCAGTGTTGGAACTGTTCGTCTGTACCCATACGTCACCGGAAATAAACTTGTCCCAATCAAAAGCAGTTTCCGGTGCAGAACCCATACAATCAAGCAGCCGTTCCAAAGCCAATTTTGCACCAAAGGCAAAATTAAAAGCATCCTCCGGACAGCACCTTGCAATGCTTGCGTTTACTTTCTTGCCGTTAACATACTGTGTAGCCGTCACTGCGTTCCCATTTTGCAAAATGACAACCTTTGTTTCTTTTTCAATCTTCATTATTTTTGCTCCTTTCATTGATTGGAAGGGAATCTCTCACGCTTATCCAGCCCAATCTTCTATTCCTCCATCTATGCCATACTTTTTTCGCAAATCATTGCAGTACCTTTTCAAATCGATAGCATTCATCGTCAATGCAGCGTAGTACGGCGTAAGAATTTCACGCTCAATCGACCGAATTCTACCGATAGATTCCGGACTTCCGTCATACTTTTCCAATGCTCTCCGATAAGCAGAGAACTCACTCCTCAGAATTTCCGCAGCCAAGCGAACATATCCATCGTCCACGGAACCACAGCTTTCCTTTTGGTCACTGCTGACGGGAGTTTCAATTCTCTCACGTTTTAGTTTCTCACGATACTGTTTTTGGTAGGAAAGCACCTCTTTCCGTCTCTGCTGGTATCGTTCTTTGCTACGTTCAGATCTGCAAGCTGCACAAACACGATGAATTTTTCTCCGTTCACCAGTTTGTTTGCTGCGGTCAACAAACTCCCAGAGTGGTTTTTCTGCACCGCATTGTCTACAGATTCTATTCATGTTGTAACCGCCTTTCTGCCATTACAGCAGTTCCTTATCCAAATCAATACCATACTTTTCTTGCAAGTATGTAAGACAGTCTAGCGTAGAATACTGATGGTTCAAAATCCCGACCCCGTCCATTAGCTTAAAATGGTCTTTTACGCCATCCAAAACAGACCGCAGTCGCTTTTCTCCAAATCCGAACTCTTTATTGAGTTCCACCATACAAACGGACATAAACTGGGGAAGAACATCTTGAATTACCGATTCATAAATCTGATCTTTCTTTTTCTGATATTCTTCCTCAACCCTTTGACGGATTTCGCTTTCTCCGATTGTGATAAGCCTTGCTTTCATTGTCCTTACGCTCCTGTTCCATTCTGCCAAGTTCCCGGTTCAGCTTATAGTCAATCATACTGTTCAGTGCATCACCATAGCCATCTCGGACAAGGTAAATCCGGATTTGCTCCAAGGTAATCAGCAAATCGCCGGTTTCCTCCACGAGATGATTCATTTGCAACGAATTTCCGGGATACCGTTTAATTTTCTGAGCTGCTTGAATGAACTCTGCTGCCTCCTCAACAGTCTGCTCCAGCTGCCTTTCAAAAGTTCTGGCATCCGTTATTTTTGCAATCACGTGCATCTGTTCCGTTGTCATTTTTATTCATTCCTTTTCTGAGTTCTTGATACTGTTTGGCATAAGCCTTTCTCCGAATCCGCATACAAGCGCCGCAAAACCTGCGGTCAGCTTTCACATGAATCAGAGGCTTGCCACACATTTCGCACCGTTTATCCGCCATTATATACGCTCCGGATTCAGTTTCTGCACGATTCCACCAGTGAATCGATTGACAAGCGTAATGTAATCTGAAGTCGAATTCCATCTCGCTACAAACCACTCGTTCGGATCAAGATGCAATTTCTGATACATAATGATCTTTTGCCTGCGTGTTGGTTTCTTTGATTTCATATCTCTCAACTCCCTGTTCTATCAAAGGTTCAGTAAAGTCCGCCAAGGCTCTCTAAGAATTCTCGGTTTTCCGATAGCCATTCACTGGCTCGTTCTGGATTTCGATACCCGTGGTGTTGCTGACCTTGATTCTTTGCTTTCTGAATATCCTGCTGACACCACCGAAACAGTGTTGCATAATGGCTGCGGTAGTGCTTTCCAGTCGATGCCATGTAGCTGGATAAGCTGCTGATTGTCTGCGGCAATTGTGTTCCATACAGTTCTGACAGTCGAGCATATTCGTTCTCTGTCAGCTGAACATTCTGAAAATCACCAAATGTTTGCTTTTCCGAGCGTGCGTCCCCCTCACATAATTCAAAACCTATTGATTCTCTTGTAGTATTATACGGTCTGGTTTTTTGACCAGGGGCATTCCTCTTTTTTGGCTGAGGGCATTCCGTTTTTTTGACCGGCTGGGTAAATTTTTTAGGCCTTTCAGCCTTTGTTTCAACATTCTTTCCACAGTCGCTTTCCACTTTTTGTGGAGAAACACGCTGTTCGATTGCGGTTAAATTTACCCGATAATGATTTCGCAAACCACCGTCATCATCCCTTGTCTGACGTTTCAAAATATACCCCAGTTTTTCAAGCTTGTTCAGGGCATTCAAAACCGTCTGCTTGGTGCATCCAGTCGTTTCAGCAAGGTAGGCAAGACTGCCGGAACATTCATTTTCACCGTCTTCGGAAAAGCCATAGATCACTGCGTACAGCTGTAAAGTTGTTCCTTTCAGCTTTAGTCGGTTAATCATCCAACCGTAAACGATATAGTAATTTCCGTCTTTCATCTTTCCTCATCCACCTTTCTGATTTGGAGTAATTCTACTCGTTCCCCATTCAGCAACTCATGGAATCGCTTACGAGCATCCATTTCATTTTCGGCGAGTACCGTATAGATTCGCTCTACTTCCATGTCCGAAAGATAGCAGCAAAATTCATACTTTTTTGTAGCCCGCACAATAACCCTTTTGTTGTTCTCCATAGTGATTCACTCCTAACATTTATTTTACTTTTCAGAATGAAAAGCAAGTCGGATGCCGCTGATACGCTCAACGACTCAGAAGCGTGTTGCAATCACGATCTACAACGTGCAGCCACCAATGCACGGTTTTAAAGTCAGCCGACACCGTTAATTTACATCCACGGTCTACGGATCGCTGACAGGCTTGGGTCGGGATATGCTCCCGACGGGCATTGTTAGGTAATCACCTATGGCATTCGGGGAGGGTTAAACCCCGTGGGATGCAGTTCCATTTTCTTTTGGGAGGATACTGCTCAAAGCCTCCATTCGGTTCTTGTAAACGATAACCGGACTGCCATCGGCATCTGCTTTCGCATATTCCACCTTTGTTGTAAGTACGCACTGTGACTGGCAAACGCTCTTTTGGCAAGTCATATTTTTACTGGGGTCGCACAAGTATAACGCACTTTCTCTCTGACGCTCTTTCATTGTTTCAATCTCCCTATCTGCAATCTTTTAACGATTACTGCCTAAAATTTAACGATTGCTCTTAAATTTTAACGATTGCTTTTTAGCAAGCACGGCTGGAAAATAAAAAATGCCTGTTCACGCAACGAACTGAATCGTTACGTGAACAGGCATTTGTCAAAAACCAACGTATTTTCGGCATTTTTTCTGTTTGAATATAAAAAAAGCACTTAACCTTTTGTATCAAAGGTTAAGTGCAGTTATGGTGGAGGCGACGAGAATCGAACTCGTGTCCGAAAACCGATTCCTGCAACTTTCTACGAGCGTAGTTTATCTTTTCAAATTCCGGACAAAAGCCGCCGATAAACAGGCTGCAACTGTCCGTAGTTCAAATGCCATTCAACGGTGTGAACAGGCCGAAGAATCGTTCACCACTGCGTTATGCCGCAGCACAGGCCGTGGTACTCCTGTGGGCGACAGTAGCTGACTTAGGCAGCTACCTGTAAGCTTCTGTTGAAGCTTACAGAGATATTTCTTTTAGCGTTTAATTTAAAACGTGCTTCGTTTTAAAGAGACGATGCCAACTCTGCTCGCTTATTCCACTGCACAGTCCCCGTCGAAACCTTTACGCCCCCATTCTATAGAAACAGGTTTTCCCTGATTTCATCGGTATTGTGATTTCATTGTGCGGTCAATCTGTCGCTTTGCTGCCTGCTCTGCTGCGGATTGCCGCTTATCATACAACTTTTTCCCTTTGCAGAGTCCAATCTGTACCTTTACATTTGATCCGCTCCAATGCAAATTCAATGGAATCAAGGTCAGACCGTCTTGTTTGATTTTTCCGAACAGCCGCAAAATTTCTCGCTTATGCATGAGCAATTGCCGCTCCCGTCTGGGATCGGTACGGGCTAATCCGTCTTTTTCATAGGGAGAAATATGCATCCCTTTCAGCACCAGTGTTCCATCTTTAATATCACACCAGCTGTCTTTCAGATTTACGTTTCCCTGCCGAATGGATTTCACTTCATTTCCCTGCAAAGCAATGCCTGCTTCAAAATCTTCCAATACAAAATAAGAGTGCCGAACAGCACGGTTATCTGCAATTTGTTTGGAACGTGTTTGTTTTTGTGCCATGTCAAGCCCTCCTCTTTCTTTTTTGGATTCTTTTTTATTATAACATGATTTTTTTCATTTGTCAATACTTTTTTTACGATTTTATTCGACTTCCTTTTCTGATTTTTTCGTCAATTCCGCCAGTGCTGCATAATGCCGAACAGAAAACGATTCTGGTGCAATTCGTTCCAGCAGCTGTAAATGCTCTGCTTCCCACGCTGCAATTTCTTCCGGCGGCAACGATGCACCGATTCCACGACAAGCTTTCATGCGTCCGTTCCAACTTTCCCGTGTAAAAGGCACATCCAAATCAATTTCCATTTGATGCGTAACGGTAAAATAAGCAAGCCATTCCTCTGCAATTGCAATCGGATGCTTTCGCTCCCCTGCTCCGCTCCAGTTCGGATTGTATTGTAAAACAAGCTCTTCGCTGGCATGTGCAATCGGGTCTTCATATGGCAGCCACTGCATGCAGAGCAACAGCACCTTTCCACCCGATTTCAATACCCGTGCAAACGCTGGAGCTGTTTTTGCAACATCGAAATACCAGTAACATTGACACGCTGTAATCCAGTCAAACGGCTCTGCAAATGTTGGCAGCGTTTCCGCTGTAGAAACCAGATAAGCAATCTCCATGCCCTGCGAAAGCTGCTTTGCCTGTGCAATTTGATTCGGTGCAATATCACAGCCTGTCCAATGTGCACCAGCAGCATATAAATTTCGAGGCAGAATACCCGTTCCCGTTCCAACATCCAAGACCCGTTGCCCAGCTGCACCACAGTTTCGATTCAGAATCATTTCATAGAACTGCGGCGGATAGATGTCCCGAAAACGGGCATAGTCCGCAGAAGTTTTTCCCCAGTCAAACTTGTTTCCATGGTCAATGTTTTGATTTTGCATGTTGTTTTGCTCCTTTCTATTCTGCTTGAAAAATAAATTTCTATTCTCTATGATAGCAAAAAACAGAAAATTTGTCAAGCAAAAAGCACCCTTTGCATTCGCATTGGGTGCTCTCTTACTTATTTATCAACCTTTGGTTTAAGAAAAACGATTTCCGCACTTTACACAAAACGCAGCAGATGCTTTAATAGAAGCATGACAACGTGGGCATGTTTTTCTTGCTTGTGGAACAACTGCCGCCGCTGGAATTGGTGCACGCTCATAAGAACGAGAAATTTCTGAATGCACGCTTGAACCACATGCTTTGCAGAATCTTGCACCTTCGCTCAATATAGCACCACACTGCTTGCAGTAATGCACCGCAGCATACGGTCTTTCCGGCTGTGGCTGTGGTGTTTCAACACGAATCGGCGGAACACTTCTCGTAGTTGTTGAAACACGACTTCCAGAAGAACTTGTTGCATAATCCGGAATCCGAGCCCCTCTCTTTTCCATAATGTCATCGGCTCTTCGATTGATGGAAGCAGTCCGTTCTCTGGCAATCCGCTCCTGCTCATTGATCAGATTCTGTACCCGTTCCATTCGCAATGCCGTTGGCGGATGCGTGCTGACAAGAATTCCAAGCTTGCTTACTTCTTCTTCACCGCCCATTGATTGGAAAAAGCTATAAAGCTCTCGACCATAGCCGAGCAGGCAAGCGAACGCATCTGCTTCATATTCATTTTCTCGGCTGCCTTTCATCACTAAAAGCTGTCCAATTTTTGTCCAAAGCCGCATAAACAAATTGATGAAAACCAAGCTCAAAAAAGAGGCAATGCTTGTGCCCAATTTGAGGAAGAAAACACAGATACCATGATCTCGGTCACCATGAGAAAGCCAACCAACAATGGTTGCTGCCGCATTGAAAAGAAAAGTCGCTGCAAGAATGATGATTTTCAAAATGGTGATTCCAATGGTAATAATCATGTTTCCAACAGTAATCAGCAACAGCAAATCGGTATCTTTATGTGCCAGATGTCCGAATTCATGTCCCAAGATTCCTTTCAGCTGTTCTCGAAACATTGGATTTTGTAAACCACCCGTCGTAACAGCAATGGTTTTTCTGCCAAGTGCAAAGGCGTTTTCGTCTTCATTTTCCGTGTAATAAAGCTTTATATCCGGTGCAATCGAAGAATCTTCTCTTCTTGCCTGCTGGTAAACTTCCTGAAAAATCGGCAGGATATCATTTTGCAATTCCGGAGATAGCTTTTCAATCGGATGGCATTGACACTGCAACCGCAGCAACCACTCCCCAACTGGAGATAATGCCAATGCCAATGAAATGATATACGCAACCAATCCCACTACGAACCCCAATAGGATTCCAATGCCTCCGCCGCCGGAAAACAACAGCCCAATGATTGCAGAAATCAAGATATAGTTGATAATCAGATAGATCACAACTGTTGTATTTGATTTCCGAAACATTCTTTTTAAAAACTCAAATACATACATAATCGGAATACCTCTTTCCAATCTTATAAATTTTTAGACAAAAATTGCTCCAGTTCTTGCGGCTTTGGCGGAACATGTGGGCGAATCTGTTCATTTTCATTGATATGGTGATACTGTGCAATGCCTTTTGGAAGATTCTTAGAAACCTCCATGCCATCAAATGTAAACTGCAACTCCTCCGCATTCACCACAGAGAGCAGGTGTTCTTCAAATGCTTTCAAGAGAGAACCATTCATTTCTTTCAATCGCTTTACTTCTGACGTTGCGAATAAGAAGTAAACGCTTCGCATCGTTCCCTCTTTGAGCAGTTCCTCCAGAATCTTGCTGACATCGTAGTTCACTGGTGCAGCCTTTGGAGCAGGTGGAACTGGCTTTGGAGCGGGTTTCGGTGCAACTGGCGGCTCTGGGGTTGGTTTTGGTGCTTCAGGCGGCGTGCTGTCCCAGCGAAGAGTGGCGAACGGATTTTTGGATTCCGGCTCGGGCAGATTTGCAGTGGTTTTCTTTAGTAAGAACGAAAGGTCAACAGCAGCAAACTGGTCTGCTTCTTCTTTCAGTGCTTCTGCGGAGGGAATCGGTTCAGAAACTTCTGTTTCTGCTTCTGCTGGCATTTCTTCATCCAAGTAATCGTTCATCAAGATACGATCCCGTTCAAACATCTTTTTCACCAGCTGCACATTCTGCACGTTCTTCACGACAACAAAAATGGGGTCGGTGGTATTCTTTCGTTTTCTCTGCTGATAAATCTCATAGACTTGCACCAGGAAAGAAACAATCTCTGCATCACTTTCTGCAAGATAGAATCGTTTGGAAAAATGCCGTTTTAAAACCTGATAGAACAACCGATTTCGATTTTCTTCAATCAGGATTTCCCCGTCAATACAATAAACTGTGGCAGTGCGATTCCAAAGTGCAGACAACAGATAATTCTTTACCAGATTGTCTGGCAACTCTTCGTCTGTTCCGCCAATTAACAGATTGTGGTTATTTTTCCGGTTCATTTCGATGACAAAGGGGTCTGCTACCTTTACTGGCAGAGCAAGCTGCATCTCTACCCACTTAGAATCCCGTAAAGCCGGCGATAAATAATCCAACGTATTCGAATGGTCAGACATGGAGAAAATGGTATAATTTTTATACATCGGAACTTGTTGCAAATCGTCCTGAATTTCCTGCAAGAATTCATTTCTTCGCTTTCCGAAAAAGGCAACCCGTAACTTTTCATTGCTCTTTCCTTCTGCAATATTCGGGTTCATAATGGCAGTTCCCGGCGGGCCAATTCGCTTCTGATAAGCATCATTTCCGAGTTCCTTAAACAGAAATTCATAGTCGTTTTCCAGACATTTCAGTCCAAATCGAACCGTCATCAAATCAATATCCCCTGCCTGCATTTGCAAAGAGCGAACAGTTGCACTCTTTTGCGATGCCATGATGAAATGATATCCAAACGCACCGCCTTTCGCAAGAAGTTCATGTGTCATGGAAACAATTGCATTTCTGCATTTGGTTGGAATATCATTGCTGTAAAAGCTCTGAAATTCGTCAATGATAATCAAGAAATGCGGCAACTTTTTCCCAGAATTGTGGTTGTAGTCGTCAATATTGGTATACGTTCCAAAAATCTCTGACCGCTGTTCCATATCTTTCATCAGGGATTCTAAGATGCTTTTTCCGAATTCTGGCTGTGATGCCAAGCCCAATACCCGAATGTGGGGCAACCGATAATGGCGATATAATTCAAATTCAACCCCGTCTTTAAAGTCCAGCAGATAGAGTTGCAACTCTTCCGGTGCATAGCAGAGCATCGCATTCATAATGATGGTATTCAGAAGAACGGATTTTCCGCCTCGTGTACCGCCCAAAATCAAGGCATGTACATTGGTATCTCTGGCACTGAGTTTCAAGTCTACAATTTTTTCGCCTGTACCGATTCCGATTGGAATGGAAATGCCCGTTAAATTTGACCGTTGGAATCGTTTCTGGTCTAGAATATCTTCTGGCGAAATTCCAACTTGTTCGGATTGCTTCTGATAGGATTCAAACAGTTCGCAGTCTTTTTCCGTAATGGCATTGCAAGCCACTGGATGCAGCACACAGTGAGAAGGCTTGTGATAACAAGTCCCATCGGAATATGCAATTTCATTTCCATGAAACAGTTCAAAAATGCCTGCCAAATTTTCAGAATCCGCATCTTTTTCCACGCACCGATGGTCATAGGAAAGCACGGTATAAATACCATACTTGTTGCCATTTTCAATAATCTGCTTTAAATAGCTGAAGTTTTCCTTGGAATACCCCTCAAATGCAGCAGGAAAATTATAAATCATCAGCAGGGTACAAATCTCGGAGATTTTTGGATGTTTTTGGTTATAGTCCAAAATATGATTTTCTCCATCTTTGAATTTTGTTCCCCAGCTTACAATCTGTGCAGCAAGGTTTTTCAGGATTTTAGAAACGGCTTGGTGATCAGTGACCCGTTCCAATACTTCCGGAAATTTCAACGAAAATGCTTGAAATGCCACGGTATTTCCACCTGCTTTTTTGCAGTCAATAGCAACGACTCTGCCCTTTGAAACCGGAAATGCCCGCAGATAATTGCAAATAATTTGTGCAGAAAGCTGCTGCATAAAGGCTTCCGATTGGTCATCCACATGAAGAATAAAATTCGCCTGTTTTCTAAAGTTCATTTCATAGGGCAACTTGATTTCAGGACGATTGGAATGTATCAAAGCAGATGCAGCTGTTCCCGACAGTGCCATGCTTGGAACAGAAGCGATTGCAAATGGAATTGCATTTGGAAATTGTGTAATGGTGGTATTCCAATCGCTGCAAGGTGCATCGAATTGGTTCTCCATCTGCTGCAAAAGCTGCTCTGCCGCTTCTGGCTGGCTGCAAGCACGTAGTTCCTGAATCCGTGGAAATTTCTGTAGATTTCTAGAATTCTGATTTGCTCGATAATCCTGAACATATGTTTCTTGAAACAGTTTTAGCTGTTTGGCAGTCGGAAACGGTGGAACGGTCATTGGAAAGCCATCACAATTCCATTCTTTCTGCGAAATGGGAACACAAAGAGAGAGAATTTCATTTGCCAGTTTATTCGATTCTTTTTTATAGCCCTCCTCTTTCGGACGGCTGCCGTGGAGAATGACATGAATGTTACACTTGTGTCCATTTTCCAGTATATTTTTCAAGTTGAGCAGGGTGTTTTCGTTATAGGTATCTGGGAAATCAAACAGAACCAAAAAGAGCGGTGGATTTTCCGCTTTGTTGGCGTATAAATCATTCATCATATCATTATTGATTTCGCAGATTCGGTTTTCAATCTCTCGATATTCCGTAAAAATCTGATGATGAAATAATTCTGGCAACTGTTCTTTCAAATTGAAAAATGGCTTGATATGATTACCAAATTTCAATTTGTCCATGATGTTGCAGGTAATTTCTCCGAGCGGAGCAAAGGAGAAAGCAGAAAACAGAATTTGATGCATGAATTGTTCGGCTCGGTCTGCACCCATCGAAGTTGCATCCACAAAAAAATGCACCTGCTCCATCTCTCTGATGGTGATTGGCATACGAATGAAGTCTTTTACTGCTACTTTTTTAAAGCGGTCATGGACTGCTTTTTTTAAAAAGTCCCATGTAATGCCGTCTCCATAGTGATATTCTGCCATTCCTAAGAAAAGCAGTCCCGATAAATCCTGATGATTGCTGTTGATTTTCCCGTAATGCCGCAGATATGTCACCATCAGTTTGGCTGCCTCTAAAAAAGTTTCCCATGGCATGGCATTTTGCACCAAAGACATCGTACTTTTTTTCAACTGCAACTCTGCATCTTGAAATTGTTGCTGAATCGCTTCTTTTTTTTCAACAGTTTCCTTCTGTAGGCGATTGACAGCTTGCTCTTTTCTGGTTTCTGCTGCATGATATTGCTGTTCTGCCTGTTGCAATTGCATTTGGCAGTCTTGATTTAATTTTTGAAAACTACGCTCTAAAAACTCGTTTTTCTCTAGCTGTTCTTTTAAACAGATTGCACGGGAATAGCATTCAATGAGCGTCCGATAAAGCTCTTTTCGCTTTGAGGAGAGCATGTAATTCAGCCCGTTGATAATCACCGGCAACCGATATTTTCCAGTCGTGGAAAAATAGGTTTCGTGCATGTCATAAACCGATCTTGCTTCTTGCAGAATGTCATCCACATCCTGATAAGCTGCTTCTATTTTCTGCTGCAAAGTCGGTGCCATTTTGGTATGATACTTTCTGAAATACTTATCATTTGTTTTCAAATAGACATGCCGTTCTTCCAGACATTCGATGACAGAGGACATCAAGACAGCTTCCTGTCTGGCTTGCTCATAGAACTGTTCCCTCTGTTTGTCAGAATCCTGCTGGATTTGAATTCTTGTTTGTATCAAACAGGTTTCCGCTTTTTTTAAAGCTTGCTCTTGAGCAGCAATTCCAGCTGTTAAATCTTGATCTGCTTTTTCCTTTTGTGCTTTTGTGTGAGAAAGCAGCAGCGTATGTTTCTGGTCGATTGCCTGTAAATCATGCTGCATTCCATGCAGGATTTTTAATATCTCTGTTGTTTGAACCATTCTATTTTATCCTTTCAATCATGGTTCTGGTTAAAAACTAACACTATCGTACTGCTGCACGATTTGCTTTAATTCCTGTAATTGCGGAATCGCCCGTTGCAAAGTTTGAACCGGAAGTTCTGTCAGGTTGCTGATATTATCAACCGTTTGATTATAAGCTGCTCCCATTTCATCTCTCCAGTCCGGACGCTTATTTTCTGCATAAGCAGAACTAGAATGATTCAAATTCTGAATGGTTTCATTTAACAAGTCGATGGCTTTCTGAATTGCCTGTGCACTAATATCTGCCATAATCGATGCTTCCTTTCCTTTTTAAGAAATCGACGCCGATTCCATCTGTCTTACGATTCCCACTAGTGTTTGTAGTGTTCCAATATTTTTTTGCAGATTTGCCTGCGGGGCTTCCAATGCTGTTACGCATTGATTGACAATCCCCAGAAATTGTTGCAGATGAACGTCTTCCTGTCCGATTCCGACATTGGGGGCTTCGCTTTGTAAGGTGGTTGCAGCGGACTGCAATTCGTGCAGACAAATTTCTGCCCCACCAATTGCCGCATCAATCGTCGTAGAGTTTACAATCATTGCCATAATCAATCGCTCCTTTTTTAAAGTCTATGATATTTTTTTGACTTCTTGTATTCAGAACCAGTAAGGGTTTCCAAATACTGCATCAACACGAAATTGTAATATTGCGATTTGAAATTTTCAAATGACTTTTTCAATGTTGGTTCATTTCGGAAACTCTCATAATCTTCTATTTCGCTATGTAGTTCTTTTGTATGTTCCTGATGATATGTTTCTTCCAAGTCCACATAAAACGTCATGAAACCTTCTCTGGTGATGTGATGCGTGTTAATCGGCTTTCCATCTGTTCCAATCGGAGAGAGGGAACTTGCCTGTTTCGCATCTGTCGTATTGACATTGTTTGACATTCGATTCGCATTATAATAGGTCATAATGGTATCTGGCTGTTGAAAAATAACTTTATAACTGGTTACATTTTTGCCATCAATTTTTGAAGTGGTCTGATAAAGAATGGGCTCTTTATCTGCAAGCTGTAATAAATCATAAGAATGCTGGTCTACCGTAATTTCAACGCCATTCTCTCCACGGGAAATAGAGATATTTCCGCCATTATTAGTTTTATAATCACCAAATACACTTGCATCCATATTTGCACCAGACGTATTCATCGTGATTTTCATTGTTCCGTTTTCGCCAACATGATGCGTAGCAGAAATGGGATGAAAATCACTCTCTGTGTTGAAACTTTCTCCTGATACAGAAGAAGAGTGAACCGCTTCTTTGGTAGAAGTACCTCCAGAACGATTTCCAGTAGCAATTCCTGCACCGACAGAAGAACCACCTTGCCCCACGGCTGCATAACTGCTGCCTCCCATTGAACCGCCTCCAGAACCAAGCATGGCAGCCCCACTGGAAAAACCACCTGCTCCGCTGCCTATGCCGCCACCAGAAAGTGAAAAGTTTTCATAGGACTGCTGAATACTGGATATCTGGTCTAATGCTCCCATCATGTCCGTTGCCTTTGCGGTGACTGTGGAGCGATACTGCACCATATTTTCAGAATATTGGGAAAGGCTGCTCTCCAAATTCTGATACAGCGTTGTTAATTCCTCACACTTCTCCTGATATTTTTTTATCAGAATGGTTTCTGCATCCATCCGTTCCTGTGCAACTTTCTTTTTCTCCTCGCAACGCTCCAGCTCCTCTTCCAAATTCCTCCGCCGATTTTCCGCCGCATGAATTTGTTCATAAAGGCTACTGCGTTGGTCATCATCTTCCGCATCGGATAACCGATTTCGCAAGTGTTGAATTTCTTCATTGCAGTTTCCAATGGATGTCTGAACTTGTGGGATTTCTCTTTCCATTTCTGCAAAAACTTCTTGTTGCCGTGCCAATTCCTGCTGATGCTCTGCAACTTCTGCTTCTGCATCCTTTCGGCACTGCTGTGCACGTTCTAAGCAATCATGCTTTAGAGTTTCTGAATCCGGCAGCTGTTCAATGGCGGTTTTATAGTCATTTAATGCAGATTTGGATGCCGTTAAACTTTTTCCATCAATGTTCAAATGCACACCTCCCCGCCTTTATTGATAGTGTTCTTCTGCTTTGGAAAAGAATGCATCGATTGCTTTCATTGCAGCTTCCCCACTGGTATAAGAAGATTCTGCCTTTTCCATGACCTGATTCCACTTGGAAATAAATTCTTCTTTTTTGGCATCCTTCCATTCACTTGTTCCGGAATGAATTGCTTGTAAACAAGAACGGCTTTCTTCTTCCATTTTTCTCAGTGTTGCTTGAATAGTTTCCTTTTCAGACAAAATCCAATCATCCCTCTCCTATTTGCCCAAATATCATAGATACAAAGCATAAAAATTATGCTTCCAATCTAATTTTCCAATGTAGAAATAGCTTCTATCTTCTAAATACAGCAAAATATATTCATTTTCGTATCCGTTTTCATCATAAGATTTCCGAGCATACAGAAAGCCAACAGGGTTTGTTTGATTTTCCTGAAACAACTGATATTGCTGTCCAAATGTGCTGCTATTTTTTTGATACTTTAAAGAATAATCCGCTCCATTCCAAGTGATAACAATCTCCGTTGCATCATACTCGTCACTGTCGTCCTCTTCGTCATGCTCTTCCTCATAATTGAAATTAGAAAAATCTACTGTGTCAATCGGTTCTGATTCAAAATAGCCAGTTTCTATTTTGTTTTCCATATACTCTTGTATATTCCGCATTTTCGGGTCAGAAACATCTTTTTCAATCTGCTCTAAATCATCACTTTCAAGTCCGCTATCTTTTTGTACTTCTTTCCATCCAAACCCTTTGATTTCCGGCTGTTCTGGTCGTGCAATTGTTTCGGTCACTTCTGTTGTAGTTGTTACATTTGTGGTTGTAATCACAGCCGTAGTTGTTTCTATTGGAGCTGTTTCTATCGGTACGGCGATTTCGGAAAGTTCTGTATTGGTCGTGACTGTAGTGGTTTCTACAGTGGTTTCTGACTCGATTGCTTGTTCCACTGGTTTGATATTTTTTTTTAGTTCTTTGTATAGAATCCCACTGCTGATTCCAATACCAGCTACAAGAACGATTGCAATTGCAGCAACTATTTTTTTATTTTTCCATGGTGCAGTTGCTGTTCTTTCTGGTGGTGTCGTTGTTGTTGTTGATTGGGTTGGCAGTGCATCTTCCAATAACGGAGCTTCTGCGGTTGTCTGTTCTTTTGGTTCTTCTAAAGCTGGCTGTAACATAATTTTTTGTTCCGGCAATTCTGAAAAAGAAATATGCAGTTCTTGTAACAGTTCCTGCATTTCTGGGTCTGCATACCAACCATTTTCAATCAAACTTTTGTTTCCGCAATATTTACATTTCCTGCTGTCATCCTGCAAGGATTTCCCGCATTGGTTGCAGAACATATTGGACACCCCCTTGTATCCGATTTTCACAATTGGAAGCAATCGCAAATGCTTCCTGATTGATTGCAATCAAGGCGATGAAAAGAAAACCAAAAATCACAAGCAAAACGACCATTACAATTACTAAAACTTTTAAAACATTCTTTGATTTGCGATTCTGATTGAAATCTTTTCTGGAAATTGGTTCTTTTTCCCAATCATCATAGAAAGAACTCGAACTGATTTCCGTTTTTGTACGATTATTTTTTTCATGATTATTTTTTTCATAATGACAAATCGAACAGGAATCATAATAATCCTCGTTCATTGTTTCACACTTTTCACATCTCCACATGACGTTACGTTTTCCCCATTCATCCTAATTTTTCGATATCCTGTAAAGAACGGAACACTTTCCCGGCAGAATATCGTTCTTTCGGTGACTTTTTCAGCATATTTCTCAGCAAACTATGATATTTTTTTGGAATGTTTTGATTGATCTGAACAGATTCATCATTCAAAACCGCTTCACATAAATAATGATACTTTCCTGTTTCCGGACGTTTCCCGCATAAAATCTCATGAAAGATGATGCCAAGTGCAAATATATCTGATTTGGACGTAATGGCTTCCCCCTCTTCTTTTTTAATGGCAGTTACAAATTCCGGTGAATAATACACCTGATCTCCTTTTAAAGCATCCGGATTGGGTACTGCATCTTGAAAGAAGCTTTCTCCGAAATCAATAATTTTTATCGTATAAAATCCATCAATCGTTTTTTTGATGAGAAGATTTCCCGGTTTTAAATCAGAATGCACAATTTTTTTCGCACTCAATGCCCCCATTTCATAGGCAAGCACTTTCATAATGATCATTTTTTGTTCTTCCGATTTTTGGGACAGTTCTTCAAATGAAATCGCAGCATCTACTTTTTCTGTCACGATGTAAAATCTTCCATCATAGACAAAGAAATCAATGGGGGCAATGGAATTTCCCTTGCTGGCATCTCGAATTGCCTGAAATAACCGTTCGGATCGTTCTTTGAAATCTTCACAAATTTTTTGTTTTCTTTTTCTATTTTTCTCAGACATAGAGGCGGTTGGATAGACAGGGTCTGATATCTTTTTAATGAAATAGGTTTTCCCACCTTTATTTGCAAATGTCCATTCACAATTTCCGCCGTCTTTCATTTCAAAAGGAGATAATAGCTGATATGCTCCGATTTGCATTGATTCTTCCATTTGCTGTTACTGCTCCTTTCTAACGTCTTCATTTTCAAAGCGATAATAATTTTTTCGATATATTTGCCAGAGTTGTTCTCGTTCTTGCATGTTCATTTCATCAGAAAAGCTTCCTCCATAGATCTTTTCTATGGTGTTCAGCCGTTCCTGATAAAACATCTTCAAGTCGGAAAAGTGCTCAAATCCAACTGTCAGAATGGTCATGGTGCTATCATCTCCAAAATGGACAAACCATTTTTGAATCAGATTTTCTTTCCATTCTTCCGGAGTATTGGATTCCATTAAAGTGGATAATAACATATGTTCAAATTCCATCGGAGAAGACAAAAATCCAAAACAGCCATCTGTTGCACAAATATAAATAGCAGGCGAAATCTCTTTGATTTCCTTGCAGTGAACCGAAATGGTGCGGTCTGCATTCCATTGCTTTGTCATCGCACTATCTTGATACAAATTGGCAAAGGCATCCGTCGCATGAAACCGAATATCGTCCATCGTTATTTGTGCAAGACCGTCTTTGTCACATAAATATCCTCTGGAATCTCCAGACCACAAAAAGAATACATTCTGCTCTTGCAGATTTTCTACAATGATACTGGCGGTAGTTGGAAAATTTCGCCGCATACTTCCGGATACGCCATCATCTTTCCAATATTTTTTCTTTAAGGTCTGAAAGGTTTCATTCAAAACCTGCTCCAATTCTAAAACCGTTTCACGGGAAAATGACTGATTGCCATTTTCCCGAAAAAACGATTCTACAACAGCTGCACCAATGCGAGAAGCAATCCATGCACTCGTATGGTTTGGGAACGCCTCTGATTGAAACGAAATCTGCTGGCAGCCAAGACCGCCACAGCCATCAAAAACACCCATGTAACAAAAACAGTTCAATGTTCCAACTGCATAGCAGTCTTCTGCACTTTTTTTTAAATTTTGAATTGCCAGCGGTCTTAACATATCACGCATCAGAAACTACCCTGCTTTCTTAAACAGATTTTGAAACTGTTTCAACAACTACATCGTAATCCAGTTCCTGCAGGTTTCCAGTAGAACTTACATTTCTATGAATGACATTAGACCAGTCTCGTATTTCGCCCCATGCATAGGATGCTTTTGGCCCAGACGTTCCTTCGACCTGCAACGGAGAGAACAGCAACAGCCGCTTGCCAGTCTGATCAATATAACCCAAATCCGGATCTTCCCACCAGTCACAAAGTTCTGACAAATCCCGTGGAAGTTCACGAGAAGGATAATACCGAGCCGGGTCATTGTTCGGAAGCGAAGAATAAATATTTTTCTGGTAGGAACGATCGTTGAGCGGATGCGGTTCATCATCTGTCCAAAGAACGATGACCTGGCGATACCGATCAGTAGTTGCTCTCCAGTCAGAACGAATGGCATATGCCAATGCTTCTAAGCTGCTTTCTGCATCGTCCCCACCACCAAATACCGTGATGCTCTTCATTGCTCGTTCAAATTTTTCCTTTTCTTCCGGCAATTCAAAAAAGCGTGTGCTTTCCATCGAACGATCCATATCGTGATTATAGTCCCGGAATGAAATGATTCGAACCCGGACTTTATCTACACATTTTCCCATTTCTTCCATTTTTCTTGCAAGGTCATCGTAAAAATGCAAGGCATTCTGTGTAACCTCTCCAATCATATACTGCATGCTCATGGTAGAGTCAATGCAGAATACAACGTCCAAACTATAAGTAACTTTATGTGCGTAATTTGATCCCATAATTAAACGCTCCTTATTATTGTTTCTTGACTGTTTCATTTCCAATGGTTCTGATTCTTTAGAACCATTCATTCTATTTGTTTGACTTTCACCAAAAAGCCTGCCACTGCCCCCCTTTGATTCCTTAGGGGAATTCACGATTTGCTCATGATACGTGCAAGGCTTCCGTGTTCCACGACTTTTTCCACCATGGTATGCGGCAGACGGAAGTGGAGAAGGTTTTACCGCATTTGGCATCAGATGATGGTAAACTTCCGAGATATCTTTTCCGCAGTTTTCACAATAAATTGGTTCATTGGACAAATCAATTGTTTCCATGCAGTAAGGACAACGGATTTGATTCAGCATCTGTACAATCTCCCTTTTCGTTACTTGACATAATGATATTCTTTCGGTGCTGCCATCGCTGGCTTTTCAAATTCCTCTGGTGCAAATGAATGTTCCTGTTCTGCTTCGTCCAGTATCGGATGTTGCTGTATCCATTCATTAGTGATCGGTCCTGGCGGTGTTGCAAGAACCGTCCGATCATCATTGACTGTTCTCACATCCAAAAGGCTTCCTCCGCAATATTCGCAAAAGATCGGCTCTTCTGACATGTCAATTTCTTCACCACATTGGGGGCATCGCATCATATTCGGCATATTGATTTCCTCCTTTTCTTTACGCTTCTGATGTTGTTTCTGATGGTTCTGATGGTTTTTCTGATTTCTTTTTCCGGATAGAAATCAATGCTACTCCTGCGGAAGTAATCGCAACTGGGACAATGGTACGCAGAAGATAATCACCGGTGTTCATTGGCTCTTTGTTTTCATCTTTCAAAGTTCCGTTCTTGCCATTACCCTTAACGGTTGTTCCGGAAAGCTTTCCGTTTTCCCCGTTGCCGCTCGCCTGTGTGACTTTCGTAACCGTTCCAGTCTGATGCGGCTTTGTTACGGTCGTGCCACTTTTTGAAGTTGTTGTTTCGTGTGCAGTTGTTTGTGATGTTGTCGTACTGGTTGATGTTGTTTCAGAATTAGACATGGAGGTTTCTGTACTTGTTTCAGAAGTTTCACCAGTTTCACTTCCAGAAGTCGATGAAGTTGACTCTGCGGTTGATTCTGTCTGTGCAGTCGTTTCTGTCGCTGTGCTGCTGTTGATTGGTTCTGGTTCTGTCGTAGATGTCGTAGTGGATACCACTTCTTCTCCAAGATTTCCATCTGTTGGTTCATCTGCGTGACCTGTAACTCCCGTTCCAAAGCAAGCTACAATTGCCACGCAAATTGCCAATCCATTTACCCATTTTTTCATGATAATCACCTCATTGTATTTTTTGCTTTATACACTCACGCTTCTGTGAGAACAAGCCATTGAATTAAATTGACATCATAATCATAAATCAGTGCCAACCCAATTTCCTGCACATCATCCCGAAATAGAATTTCCGGGAGTTCCGCAGAATCTTGAAAGAACTGTTCTGCACTGTAATAGCCGGCGGAATCGTTGAAATAAGCTTGGCTATCGCCTGCAATTTCTCTTAATTTTTCTTCCGCCGCATGTTCCGCAAGATGATTGACCAATAATCCATCTGTATTCTCCTCTTTTCTTGCCGCAGCCGCATTCACACAGGCAGATAAATCCACGGCATCTAACGAACGGATTGCCAAAGATTCTAAAGAATCGTTCCATATTAACAAGGACATGCCTCGCTTTTGCCGTTCGTCATTGATCAATGATAAAAGATGTTTTTTCTCCCACTGGATTCCCTCCTGTATTTTGGAGGAAAGGTCATAGGACGAATCCAGCGTTTCCAGTCCATAACTTCTTGCGATCGGCAATGCTCCACCATCGGAAAAGTAAAGATGTTTCGTCGCCAATGCATCCACCCATTCTTCCAAAACAGATGTTTTCCGGTCGGAGCAGGTCTGTACAAAATCCGTGTCCTCACACAAATAATTCATCTGCGGAACATTGTTCAAGAGTGCATAAGCGGATTCATAATCTTCTTGTTTTTGGTAGGAATCTGAAGCAGCCAGCAGATAAGTTTGATATTGTTCCAATGTTTTCTGAAAAGATGCGGTCGCCTTTTCGTAATAGGCAACATCCTTTTCTGAAACGCTGCTAAAATCATCCAATGCCTGTTCAAAGTCCTGTATCGTCTGATCGACTACATTCGATGTTTCACCATTTTGCAAGGACGATACAGCATGTTCGTTTTCTTTGGAAATCGTTTCTCCATCCTCATAATGTTCTCTACCGGATTTTACCGCAGCTACTTCTTCTTCGGCAGCGGTTATGAATGCCTGCAAACTGGAATCATGAACTTCTTTTAAAAGGTCTAGGGATTGTTTTGTCTGATTATAGTCTATTTCTCCCGTTATATAGAGATTTTTTAAAGTTTCTACTGCATCTTGAAATGCCTGTCTAGTTTCTTCGTCCAATGGTTCTGCCTGTTTGTTGAACTGCTCCACTGCTGCGGAATAATTTTCTTTTTCCAGATAATCCATTGTATCCATGGAGAGTTGCTGGAAAATTAAAATTGTTACACTGACAATGCCAATCAACAGCATCACAATTACACCAATTAGAATCAGAATTTTTTTGGATGCTTTTTGAGAAGCAGTGATTTTTGCATGGCAAAATGGACATTCTGTCACATTTGGCGGAAGCTGCTCTTTACAATTGAAACAAACCATCGTCGTGCCCCTTTCTTCCAAACTTACAAATTCAAGTGATAATTTCACGAAAAAACTTGAATTTTTGTATTAAATATACAAATCTGAACGATTATTCCTGCCTTTATTGTACCACACGTCCCACAAAATGTCAATAAAAAATAAGAATTTATTGGAATCTCTGGAATTTTAAAGGGGTTTTTCCAGCAAACAGCAGCATTTTTTCGTCATAAAAAAACCAGCAGGAATGTTCTTTTTTCCTGCTGGTTTCTTCTAATTTTCTGTTGTTTTTTCTCTTTACGACTCGGATTTTGATGGAATCGTTACATCCATGTTCTTTGGCAGCACCAAATTCAAAAGAATCGCAACCAAAAAGACGACTGCAACGCAGTTCTGTGCAAATACAGTTTGTACCATCTGCGGAAAAATCCGGAATAAATCTGCACATTGTGTGAATCCCAGACCAATGCTCAGGGATAACGCTGCAATGGTAATATTTCGCTGCGAGAATCCACACTTGCTAATCATCTGCAAGCCACTGACAACAATAGTTCCAAACATCATAATGGTACAACCGCCTAGTACAGCATCCGGCAGCGTTGCCAGCAATGTCCCAAAGAATGGGAAAATGCCTGCTAAAATCATAATACCTGCTCCGGTTGCAATGGTAAACCGATTGACCACTTTTGTCATGGCAACCAACCCGACATTCTGACTGAACGATGTAATCGGCAGACAACCAAATACGGAGGACAATGCACTGACAAAACCATCACAGGCAATTGAACCGGAGGTTTCTTCTTTCGTGACATCTCGATTTAAGCCAGAGGCTGCTAGAGCAGAAGTATCGCCGATGGTTTCTGTTGCGGAAACTAGGAAAATCAACGTAACAGAAAGAATCGCATCCGGATGAAATTCCATTTTAAATGGCAGCAGGTGCGGAACAGCAAAAATACTGGTGTCTTTCAAGGCGGAGAAATCTACAGCACCCATTGCAATTGCCAACAGATACCCGACTACCAAGCCAAACAAAACAGAAAGCTGCTTCCAGTAGGACTTCGCAAAGATATGGAACAGAATGCAGCAAAGCAAGGTTACACTGCCTAAAATCCAGTTCTGGACAGAGCCGAAATCTTCACTGCCGCTGCCGCCGCCGAAAGAGTTTGCCCCTACCGACAACAACGAAAATCCAATGGCAGTTACGACACTTGCGGACACAATCGGAGCAATCAGTTTCAGCCAGTATTTTGCAAACAAGCCTAAAATGCCCTCGATAATACCGCCGATGAGAACCGCCCCCATAATTGCACCATAGCCGTATTGTGTCCCGACAAAGCAGAGAATGGAAACGAATGTAAAGCTAATGCCCATGACAATCGGCAAGCCTGAACCAATCTTATGAAAAATCGGAAATAGCTGCACGAGCGTTCCGATTCCGGCAATCAACATTGCACTTTGAATCAGCATCGCTGTATTCTGGTCACTCAGTCCGCAGGCACTCGCAACAATGAGAATCGGGGCAATGTTGGCAACAAACATTGCCAGAATGTGTTGCAGCCCGAATGGAATTGCTTTTACAATCGGAACAGTACCATTTAATTGATAGATGTTTTCTACTGTTCCCTTTTGATGTTCTGTTTTCTGTTTCATTCTGCGGTCGCTGCCTCCCCTGTTTCCTGCGAACGGAACTGAATTTTTCCGGTTACAGCATCCATTGCATCCACAATGGCAAGCGATTCCAGCTGATAGCCCAGATTCCGAATGATTTTTCCGCCCTGCTGGAAGCCCTTTTCAATCGCAATGCCAATGCCCTCTACGGTTGCTCCTGCCTGCTGTACAATGGAAATCAAACCCTGCAAGGCACAACCATTTGCAAGGAAGTCGTCAATAATCAAAACTCGGTCTTCCGGATGCAGGAACTTCTTGGACACAATGACCTGATTCTTGCACTTGTGTGTAAACGATTCCACCTCTGCCACGTAAACAGCACCATCAATGTTGACACTCTTGGACTTCTTCGCAAATACCACTGGCACGCCGAAACATCCTGCAACAATGCAGGCAATGCCGATGCCGGATGCTTCAATGGTCAGAATCTTGTTGATTTGCTTTCCGGCAAACCGTTTCTGGAACTCCTCTCCCATCTGCCGAAACAACGCTACATCCATCTGGTGATTCAAGAAGCTGTCTACTTTTAAGATGTTTCCCTCTTTGACAATGCCGTCTTTCTGAATGCGTTCCTCTAAAAAGTTCATGTTTTTCTGTCCTTCCCAACATACAAATTTTGTCCAAAACTGGTAATCGCTTGTACGTTTTTGATTTTTTTCGTATTATAACATATTTTTATGATTCATACAAGTTCTTTTTGTAAAATGGGACGAAACAGTCTACAATCTCCAGAAAGAACAGAAAAAAGATCCGATTTCTGTAAATTTTATTTGAACGGACAGCCGTCTGTCTGGCTTGATTGTTATAATGGGGATAGAAATTGCAAATGACGCAGAATTTCAATGGAAAAACAGAAAAAATATGAAAAATCTTATTGACACAAGAAAAAATATAGTATATAATAAGAATAAAAGAAGGAGGCATCGTTATGGCAAAGGGACGATTGCGGAAAACAGATCGAGTCTGTGCGTTGTGTCGGAACTGGAACGGAACGGTCGGGAGTACGACCATCCAGCCAGTGCTGGGCGGTGGGTTTCAGGTGGAAATGAAAGAAAAAGAAACCTGCTACCAGAGAACCGGACAGACGCAAGCAACATTTGTATGTTCCAAATTTGAGCCGAGATATTAAGAGATGGCTGGGGAATTGGGGCAATGATTCCATGTAAAAATAAAAAATGAAAAGGAGCGTTATTCGATGTCAATGTTTGATGTTTTGTTGGAAGTTTTGGGGGCTGTTGGTGATATTGTTGCAGCCGGCGGAAAATGTACAAAGGAAGATTCAAAGCTTCAGGGTACAGAATATGAACAGTTAGGCTCAGACTTGGAACGGTCTGGAAACGATTTCGCTAACAACATGAGAAAGTTAAAGCGTACGTTCGGCGATGATGATGATGAATATGACGATTGAGTTTCCAGAAAAATATTTTTTAACAGAAAGGGTTTTATCAAATGGAACAGACCAATAGCAAAGCAGAAGCATTATTGGAACAGGGAATGGATTACATCGAAAATGATGATGTTGACCGGGGACTTCCCTATTTGAAGCAGGCGGCAGAGTTGGGACTTTTAGAAGCACAAGCAATGTATCTGGGAACGCTTTTACTTTCAGAGGACAGCGACAAAGATTATACAAAAGAAATCAAGAAGTGTGTAGAATGGATTCGAGCCGCTGCAATAAACGGAAATCCAGAAGGACAGGAAATGCTTGGCGAGATCTATTCAGGAGGTTTAGGCGTTCCAGAAAATCAGGAAACTGCGGCGAAATGGTATCGAAAAGCAGCTATGCAAGGAAATGATGGAGCACAATACTATCTTGGAGAATGTTACTATCTGGGAAAAGGCGTAGCGGAAAATGATGCTAAAGCAGTAAAGTGGTTTCAAAAATCGGCTGATCAAGGAAATGCTGATGCACAATACTATCTCGGAGAATGTTATTATCTGGGAAGAGGCATAGCAGAAAATGATGCCGAAGCAGTAAAATGGCTTCAAAAAGCAGCCGAGCAAGGAAATGCAGACGCACAAACACTTCTTGCAACCTGTTATTTCCGTGGAAATGGAGTATTAGAAGATGAGCGAAAAGCAGCTTCTCTTTATCAAAAAGCTGCCAATCAAGGACATGCAGAAGCACAGTATTGGTTAGGAAATTGTTACCGATTCGGATGGGGCATAAAAAAAGACCCCCGAAAAGCTATAGAATGGTACAAAAAATCAATGGATAATGGCTACTATGAGTTCAATATTTATGATTCAATTTCTTTTGTACTATATGATATCATATTCGAAATGGAAAAAATCGGAACAAGTTTTCAAAAAATTGCACGTTCCAAAGAATTAGCAGAAGGCATTCAGTACGCAGAATATGCCATCAATCATTTCGACTGTGAAAATGCAGAAGATGGGGATATATACATTACCCTTGCAGAGTTATACCGATATAAAAATCTTGATAGAGCACTAGATTATGCAGAACATGCTGTTGCACTTGGTGTAGAGGATGCAAATGAAACCTTGAAAAGTCTTCGCCTTGCCAATGGGACATTTGGCAATATCGGTCGATTCCTTTCAGGAATTTTCGATTAAAATCAGTCACAAACAGGAAACAGCTGCCTACAAATAGAAACGCAGCTGTGCCCTGTTTCTATTCTATCAAATCAAACAATGATGATGGAGGAATGTTAAAATGTTTGGATTTGCAAATTATGTGAGAACACCAAAGCCCGGGGTAACGCCGTTTTCTCTGCCGGTCGCAATTGGAATTATCGTGGTTCTTTCGGCATTGGATACGGTCGGCTGTGTCGTGCTGATTATCGGCAGTTTCATCTTTGCAAAGATGGGACACAAGGGACTGGGAATTGCGTTGGCCTTGGCGAATTGTGTTGTTCCGGATATGCTGCCAGGAATTGATGAGGTTTTTGGAATTGTCGCAACAGGCGGTACGCTGCTGCATGATTACAAAAAAGGTGAAAGTTTGCCGAATAGCATTGTTCATGCCATTGATGCAAAAGATGTTTACCGCAACTGCAGCGAGGAATATGAAGATATGGATGTTCTACAGATTGCTCAGAATGTCGCATCTGATTATGCAACGCAGCCAGCTTATACCGACCCGATGCCCGTACAGCAGGGAGAAACGGAACTGGAACAGATTGAACACCTGCACCAGCTGAAAGAAAAAGGCATTCTCACAGAAAAAGAATTTCAGGAAAAGAAAAAACAACTGTTATCGCAGCTGTAATCTTTCAAAATCGTTGTTTTGTTCCCTGCCGGCTCATTGTGATTTCCATCCGGCAGGGATTTTTTTAAAAGTTTCAAAAATGACCAGAAATAACAGAAAACAAACCAGCACCGATTTCCAAAAATTCGATGCTGTTTTTTCTATTTGCAGGTTTAATCTTCCCAAATTTGTGCATATTCTGGCTCGAGTTGGTCATAGTATGCAATCAGAGCATCTTCCTGTTTTTCCATGAAGAATGCCTGCTCTGCTGGGTTCAGAAACTTACAGTTTTCTTGAAAATGAACGCCGTTCTTCTCCTCTTCGTTTGCAATTGCATCCAACAGCTGCAGAAAAAGGAACTCCTCGAATGTATGCCCAATGATTTCAGGGGCTTCATCATCGTCATGTGCATATAAAATGACTTGCGGTTCTGAGAAATGGGGTGCATACAGAAAACAATATAAATCTCCATTCCCACCATGTCCAAAGGGAATCAATGCAATCCCCTCTAACAGCGATTGTTCTTCGTCTTCCTCCCGACATTGTATCCATTCTTTTAAAGTGTCCATTGCTTCTGAAATTTCATCGAAAGGATAGAGTTCACAGTCGCAGTTGAGCATGAGAAACGCTTTCGTATCTCGGAGATAATCATTCCGGTTCTTTTGAATTTGTTCGCTGTTCATTTCTAGCCACTTCATCGCACCGGTTTCATAGATTTCGTGAAATTTTTTCGGAAATGAAATCCCGAGTTGCTGTTCTAATTCCATCAGTTTCATGCTGCATTCTCCTAGTATCTGTTTTTACAATAAAGATACCACATTTAAAACACGCTGTCAAGATTGGAATTGCAAAAATAAAAATGTCCCTTTGCAGGATGAATCAAATTCAAGCCATGTAAAGGAACATCGTATTGCTTTTGTTATTCAGAAAGGTTTTCGGTGCAGAATAGGTTGATGCAGTTGTTGATATCGTCTTCAGAACAGTCCACAGAAATGCCCGATGCCAGCCAGTAAGCATATTCCCCAGCATCATACTGCTTCAATGCATCCAAATCACTGCCATAGCGGAATTCAATGTGCCATGTGGTCGCCATAGTATCCGGTGCCATGCAGAAATACATGAACTCGCCAGAGTCTGCATCATCGCTTTCATAAATATACAGCCCTCTGATTTCTTCCATGCCGATATAGTGAAATGGTGTTTTTTTCTTCATCCTGAAAAATCTCCTGTTTCATATTGGCGTATATGTTGTGCTTTTATTAAATTTATTATACACATTTTTGCATACAACGTCAATGCTTTTTCTTAAAAATGAACAGTTGTCGCATTGCATTTATTTTATTTCCCATTTCGGCGATACAACCACAGAAAAAGCAACTTAGAGCCATGTTTTTGTAATACTATACAAAAACGCATTGACAATTTCTGTTGAAAATTATATAATAAGAATAAGGAAAAAGGAGGATGATGAGCATGAAAAAATGGCATCAAAAGTCAATTGCAATTTTCACCGCAGCAACTTGTTTACTTGCCGGAGGGACGATTGGTCTTTCTCAGGAATCCCTGTCAAAATTACAACTGACAGCAGCAGCAGAAACAGAAAACACAAACTTGGTAGGGGCTTCCTTTGGGTTGGAATTGGAATATGACTATTTGGATGACGGAACTTTGGAGATTACAAAATTTGTAAGTTCCTATTCCACAGATGTCGAGCTGCCATCCACAATCGAGGGGAAACAAATTACCAGTATCGGACACAGTGCATTTAGTGGCTGTAGCGATATCACCAGTATCACCATTCCGAATGGTGTCACCAGTATTGGATATTGGGCATTTGAAAAGTGCAGCAATTTGACCAGCATCATCATTCCAGACAGTGTTAAAACCATTGGCGGATATGCATTCTCCAATTGCAGCAGTTTAACCGACATCACGATTCCGGATGGTGTCACCACAATTGGATACTCTGCATTTGCAGATTGTCGCAAATTAACCAGCATCAACATTCCAGAAAGTGTAACTCGTATTGGAAATTCTGCATTCTCCAATTGCAACAGCTTAGAAACATTTATGGTTGACCCAGAGAACCCTTCTTATACATCTGAAGACGGCGTATTGTTCAATAAGGATCTGACAACGTTACTGTATTATCCAAAGGGAAAATCTGGAGCATACACCATTCCAGACGGTGCAATCAATATTGGAGAAAGTGCATTTCGGGGTTGTTCCAATCTAACAGATGTCATCATTCCGGACAGTGTTACAACAATTGGAGCAAGTGCGTTTTCCGACTGCATTAACTTAACAAGCATCTATCTTTCCAGTGGTGTATCCAATATTGCAAACACTTCATTCTCGAATTGCAGCGGCTTAGAAGCATTTATTGTTGACGCAGCGAACACTTCCTATACATCTCAAGATGGCGTGTTATTTGATGAAAGCATGGAAACCTTGCTGTGTTACCCGCAGGGAAAAACAGGTACTTATACCATTCCTACTTTTGTAACCAGTATCGGATATTCTGCATTCCGGAGTTGCGAAGGCTTAACCAGTGTTACCATTCCGGAAAGTGTCACTGCAATTGGAGATTGGGCATTTCGGCAGTGCAGCAATTTGACCAGCGTCACCCTTCCAAACAGTGTCGCCAGCATTGGAGAAAATGCGTTTGGATATTGCAGTCAGCTGACCGATCTCTATTATAATGGTACAGAAGCAGAATGGAATGAAATTTCAGTTGGTTATGATGCAGTTGCTTCTAGTGTTTCTATTCACTATGAACCTGTTGTAACAACCACCACAACCACAACCACAACTACGACGACTACAACTACCACCACGACGACAACGACGATAACCACAGAACCAGAAACAACTACCGAATCAGAAACCACAACGACTACACAACCAACTACCACAACCACAGAGCCATCCACAGCAACGACAATCACAACCACCACCACAACAAATGTGTATACATTCATTCCTGAAGCAGACAAATGGAACTTTTTGAATTCTGGTTACAGCTTTGGCGGATATGACAAAACATATCGTGATGGGATATCGGATTCTTATTATAGCAAATTGATGAATGGATTGACCAACATAGAAAAAGCCCGTGTCAATGGCCTATTATATCAAAATTGGTCAGGTTCTTGTTACGGAATGGCTGTGACTTCTATTTTAGCGGCAAATGGCATTTTGAATCCGTCCGATTGGCAAGATGGTGCCACTTTCTTAAGTGATATCGATGCTCCACCAAGTGCAGAAGTAAAATCTTTAATCAACTATTATATGGCATTACAAAAAACAAATGTAGTTGAAAATAAGAGTAAGACGTTTCTGTTTTTTACAGAAAAAGAAAAACTGCAAATTTTAGTGAATTGCTTAAAAGATGGATCGCCTACGCTCCTTACATTTTGGGGCACTGCATCGAATGGGAATGAGTGGGGGCACGCAGTTGTTGCCTACGACTTACAATATGGAACTTATAGTATTAATGGTAAAGCTTATAACGGAAAAGTGTTGATTTACGACAACAATGCTATTCAATTATCAGATGATAAGTACGATTTGTATTTCAATTCCTCTAAGGGTACTTGGACGATACCGCATTATAGCGATGCAAATCGATTAGGATTTATTTCGGATTATATCGGTTTCATCAATTATCATGGATATATTGATACACAAGATGACCCAATTACTGCTGACCCATTTATCGCTTCTCTGCAATCCAATTCACTGGAATCAAATTATGCTCTCACAAAAATTAATTTCAACCAAGACAAAAATTCCTATACATTCTGTGCTACAGAGGCAGACGAAATTCGAACCTTCTCTGACTTTACAGACAATGTAGACGAAAACAATGGTGACTTGAATTTTGCAATGAGAGATGCAACCAAGGGCTATGAATTGAAGTTGGATGGAACAGAAGATGTTGACTTGTCCATGTGGTATGAAAATAGTGCATTCTTCGTAACAGGTTCTAATAGCAATGTTGCCGTATTCGCCCCGTCTGGTTATGTATCTTTAAAGGGCAGCGATACCGATTATCATTTCAATATGCTCTATAATGATGGATATCATACAACAGACTGGTATTCTTTCCAGATAGAAGGAAATCATGTCGATGCTGCCAATATGAAGCAGACCGAAGAGGGCTATGTTCTTCATGCAGATAACTTGAACAATGTTACTGCACAGGCATACAACGATGATGCAAACGCAGAAATCACTTTCTCAACCGATTACACCGATGTTTTACTCTATGAGATTGACGAAGAAACCATTGGTGTTGCAGTCGATGAAGATGGCGATGGTGTATATGAAACCACCATTGCACAGAGCGATGCAGATGATACTGCATATGGCGACTTGAATACCGATAATAAGGTCGATTTGAGAGATATCATCGTTCTAAACAAATATCTCGCAAATATGATTCAGCTTTCTGATACGCAAATAGAAAATGCCGATTGTTACAAAGATGGCAGCGTGGATGAAAAAGATGCGACCTCTTTAATGAAGTTCGTACTCTTCTTGACAAACAAACTTCCGGAATATCCGGCTAGAACTTAATTTGCAATTCCTTGTAAAAACAAATCGAAATCCGCCTCCCTGTGTTTATGAATCCGCACAGAGAGGCGGATTTTCTTTTTATATTTCTCCGATTTGGCTCTTTGTAGTAGAAAATTAGATGAAAATTTATTTTTTTGTGTAAAATACAGAGATTTCCGCTATTCTTTTGTAATAGCTTGACAGAAATGAACGGAAATGCTATAATATTGTAAAAGGATTTTGCGGGATTCTAAATTCTTTATTTTTTAGTTGGAGGAACAGTTATGAAGGTAACATCAAGAAAAACGATTGCAATGCTCTCTGCGGGGATCCTTACACTGTCGTGCATTCCGGTGGGAATGTTCCACGTTTCGGCAACGTCTGCCGTTACAGAAAACGCACTGCAATTGGGTGCTCCGGTCACCATTGACAACAATCTGGTGTGCGAAGTGCTGGAGCAGAAAGAAGATGAAACATTTCTTCTGAAAATAACGGATGTGAAAGATACAACTATCACTTCTTTGACATTCCCAGAAGAATATGACGGCTATCCGGTTCAGTTCGTGGAACTGGGCGATTCTGTATTTAAGAATTGCACAAATTTGACGGAAATCACACTGCCGGATGAAATCAGTGCCATTCCGCAGCAGGCTTTTTATGGCTGTACATCGCTGACAACGGTCAATGCTTCCAATGTAACGGAAATTGAATCGGAAGCTTTTCGTAATTGCACATCGTTGACAACGCTGAATGTTTCTGAAAATGTCGTTAAAATGGGTGCGGATGCACTCTATCATACTGCTATTTTTAATGAGCAATATGATGAAGACGGCAATGAAGCTGTTATCAAATATTTTAACAACTGGGTAATTGGATTGAAAAGCAATCTCAGCGAAAATGAAAAAGACATTGTTATTCAAGAAGGAACAGTCGGAATTGCAGATAGCAGCATTCGTCGCATTAACTCTGTTCAACTTCCAAGCACTTTGAAGTATATTGGGGACAGAGCATTTCAGAATCAGTACCCTTATATCAATCTTTCAGAAATGAATCTTCCAGAAGGTTTGATTTCCATTGGAAGTTATGCATTTGAAAGCACAGACTTAAAAGAAATTACAATTCCAAGTTCCGTGGAATCTGTAGGAAGTTATGCATTTAGCAAAACAAAAATTGAAACAGCTGTGATTGAATCTGGTATAAAAGAAATCAACGATTATGCTTTTAATAGCTGTTCCAGCCTTAAAACCGTTACAATCGGCGACAATATTCAAAAAATGGGTACTCATGTCTTTTCCAATGATACCGCCCTCACAGATGTCACAATTGGTGATGGAACAGAAGAAATCGGCGAACGTGCTTTTGAAGGGGATCGTGCTCTTTTAAATGTTACGATTGGCGAAGGGCTGAAGGATTTACAGTGTCGTACATTCGCAAACTGTACATTTTTGAAAAAGATTGACCTTCCAGACAGCTTGACGTCCATTTCAAGTGATGCATTTTCTGATTCTGCATTGATGGAAAATGGTCTGTCGCCACTGAAATATGCTGACAACTGGCTGATTGGCTATAATAGCAATAATACGGATGATTCAGAAGTGACTGTTAAAAAGGGCACTGTGGGAATCGCTTCCAATGCTTTATATAAACATCAGATGGAAACCTTGAATCTTCCAGATAGCCTAAAATATATCAATAGTGGAGCAATTTCTTACACAGGCAACCTGAAAACAGTAACACTTCCGCAGGGTCTGGAAAGAATCGAAACTTACGCTTTTATATCAAGCGGCTTCTCCGAAATTACAATTCCAGAGAGCGTGGAATATATTGGAAAATATGCATTATGGGATTGTAATCTTGAAAAAATCACAATTCTGAATCCGAACTGCAAGATTTACAACGACGAATATACATTAAACGGAAAATTTAACGTTTTTACCATTTACGGTTTCAATGTATCTACTGCACATGATTATGCAAATAAATATAATCTGAATTTCGTCGCACTGGATGCTGTAGAAACAACTACGACCACAGAAGCAACCACGACGACGACCACGACTACAACGACTACAACGACCGCTCCTGTTACAACAACTGCACCGACTACCACAACAACTGAAGCAGAACTGATGCAAGGGGATGTGGATGGGGATGATGTCATTTCCGTATCCGATGCAGTCGCTGTGCTCAAAATCTATGCGATGTCCGCAGCTGGAATGGATGTCAGCGATTTCACCGCTGCACAGTTCCAAGCAGCAGATGTTGACGGAGATGGCGTCGTAGCGGTTTCCGATGCAGTATATTTGCTGACCTATTACGCAAGAAAAGCAGCCGGTATTGATGTTACATGGGACGACATTGTGAACAAGTAAACCTTTAAGGCAGTATAGATGGAAAAAGCAGGTAGGGGGCTTCCCTATCTGCTTTTTTCTTTTAGGTTTCTGAATTTTTTATGGAAAAAAGAAAAGAGGGATGCATATACATACATTCCTCTTTTTGGTGCCGCTGACCGGACTTGAACCGGTACGGATTTTACTCCGAGGGATTTTAAGTTTTTAAATCGGTGAAGCGTTTTAATTTCTTTTGTGGTCTTTTGTTCCCTTTTGTGCCCGATTTTTCGAGCTTTTTGAGTATCAAAAATTGAAAAACACCGAATTACAGCAGCTTTCAAAAATCATAAAAAACCATGTTTTTTGGTAGACTTTCGGTAGATTTGTGGTAGACAAAAGCCGATAACTTGACTTGGTAGACCTACGGTAGACACACGAAATAAATTTAGTTCCCTGCGAAAAATGCCGATTTTTGTAGAAGAAATTGGCACAAAGGATAGGAAATGTCTCGTGTATTTGCCACACAAGAAAATGATAATCTATTGTTACTAATAAAGCGGATCTGTGCTTTTGACCTCTAAAATTCAATCAAAAAAGCAATCATTCAGCGGACGATGTTCCATATAATTGGATCGTTGTCCGCTATTTTTATGCCTGAAAATCGAATATCACGTCTGCTGTTTTAGTTATGCGTAATGAAAAATAGGAGGTTTTTTATGTCTGAACGCCAAATCATCACGATCAGCGATGACAAGCTGTCCTGCGAAGCAACAGCTATTCTGCTGAGAATGCTCAATTTTCCCGATACAGACTATCATACCGCAGAGGAGCTTTGTCCGTTCTTTGAGAATGATTCTCTGAGAACTATCAGGAACGCTCTGAACGAACTTTACGATGCAGGCTACCTCCGATGCAGCGGTAAGACCTATATGGTCAATAAGCTCAGGATCACGCAAATGAAGCTCGCTTGAGCTGAAAACAGGAGGTGAATGGATATGTCTGCTAAGAAAACAAAAAAGGTCAAAACAACACCGTCATCGGTGTGCCGTGTCAATAAAAATGCAAACTATACCGTAATGAGCAACTATCATCTGCGGTCAACGAACCTCAGTCTGAAAGCGATCGGACTTCTGAGTAAAGTTCTTTCCTTGCCGGAGAATTGGGATTACTCTATCTCAGGTCTGACTGCGATCTGCAAAGAGAAAGAAACAGCAATCAAGGCAGCATTGGACGAACTGAAGCATTGGGGGTATCTCAATGTGACTAAGCTGATGCCGAATGAAACGAACAGCGGTCGGATCGAGTATGTCTATGACTTCTATGAGTATTCCGAAAAAGATACGCCTGATGCTGACCGGGACGATGATGATACATATGCCAAAGTAGGCTCCGTAAAAAAAGCACCGCAAGGGGCAGAAAAACAAGGCATAGAAAATCTACCCCTTGAAATTCTACCCATAGAAAAACAAGCGGTAGAAAATCAGGGGCAAATAAATACTAAGAAGATAATAAATAATAATCAAATACGGAGTGATCAAGTATCTATCGATCAATCCCACTCCGACAGCGAAAAAGCTGTTGAAAGACAGGCAGACGGACGGATCGACGGATATATCAGCGAAAAAGAGATCTATACCGAAGTAGTGAAAACCAACATCGACTTTCCATACTTTGCAGAGTGGCTCGGTGATGAGGAAGAAGCTGAGGAGATCATTCAGATGATCGTTCGGCGGATATGCTCCAGAAAGAAAACAGAGCGTATCTGCGGACAGGATTTTCCCAGAGAAGTTGTCAAGTCCACTATGCTAAAGGTTGATATAAACGTCCTTGAAAATGCGATTGAGCAGATGAAGCGTGCAGACAATGTGCGAAACTATGAGAGTTATCTTATCAGCACTCTGTTCAACGAAGCCAACGGCAAGCGGTTCAAGGAAAATGCTGAGGGACGGTGGGCTGAGTATGCTGTCAAAAGAGATTTTGGCGTTTATGATGACTGAACGTTCCTGAGAGGGGGTGGTGGCTATGGGTGCGAATAAGAAACCGGACGTAGCTGCTTGAAAGACGGCAAATGAGCTTTTTGGAAAGGAAGGTGAAGATCATGGCTAAGTCTATTTTGACACCGGAGGGCGATCTCATCAACTACGATAACCTGATTGCGGTCAGCGTCGAGGTGCGTTCTGTCGGTGTCGATGATGAGCATACGGAAGATGCTTACTGCATTGTAGGTACTGATGTGACCAACAGGGAGAATCTGCTTTATCACTCGTCCGACTACGATAAGGTGATGAGTGTCCAGGGCGATATTACCCGTTGGCTCCAGAGTGAAGCATTTTCCACTTTTGAGATGCCGACCGCAGACGAAGGCGGTGATGCCTGATGCCTTCGGACTATGAGAACGGTGCGAAGAAAACCATTGATATTTCTATCAAAGCGGAGAAAATGACTGCTGATGTGCTGAAATCGGCATTGCGGGAGTTTATGTCAGGCAAGGCAGAGAAAAAAGGGCGAATGACCTACAAGCAGTTGCAGGCGAAGTCGCCGTCCAAGCTCGACAGCATTGAGGTCTCAGACAGAAATATCGGAGATTTTCTGAAAACCGCACGAAAATATGATGTGGATTTTGCCCTGAAAAGAGATAAAAGCACCACTCCGCCTACCTATCATGTTTTCTTTTCCGCTGCCAAAACAGAGGATTTCAAGAGAGCATTTTCGGAGTATGTCGGCAAGGGACAGGGCAAGACACAGAAGCGTGGTGAGTTCACCCGTGAGCAGATGCAGCAGCAGGCTCAGAAACTCAGGAGCAAACCTCGCAAACAGAAACAGAGAGAGAAAACAAGGGAGAACAGACGATGATCTACGGCTATTTCATGCCTGAACCCGTTCCACGGGCAAGGGGCGATGATATTTTTACGGCAGTCTTTTGTGCCGATACCAACAGAAAGGAAAAGTCTGCAAATTGCAGATCGACACGAGAAAACTCAAAAAGCTGATCATCAAGACTATTCCCTATGTCGCTTTCTCTTATGTGGGAAATCTGATCGGCTTTGCGTACCGAACCGCTGAGGGCAACGGCTTTCAGGAAAAGCTTCTGCCTTTCATGAGTAATCTCGGTGTGGCATTTGCAAGGATCTTTCCAAGTTTACACCCGTTTGATCTTCTTATCGGCTTGGGTTTGGCGGGAGTAATGAGGCTCGTCCTCTACGTCAAGTCGAAAAACAGGAAGAAGTTCCGTCAGGGTGAGGAGTACGGCTCTGCCGTATGGAGTGCATAATTTTAAGTGTAAATGACACATACATGGACG
>UMJI01025359.1_pt1 | contig 57026 bp, 52 predicted proteins | sample 1965991 | NCBI WGS metagenome assembly UMJI01 (sample SAMEA4836140, study PRJEB28245) | human gut metagenome | biome: gut microbiome; material: fecal sample | place: Denmark | collected 2008
TCGAATCTGCCCGGGATCACCAGTAAATATGCGCACTTGCAAGTAATTGTAAGTGCGTTTTTTAATGCTGTTTTGGCGATAAGACAAAATTCAAGACAGAATTTTATTTCACGACAGAATTGGTCGTTTATCATTAAACCTTATTAATCTGTAGTAATTTGAACTAAATTTCCTTGTGGATAACTTTAAACAAAATTACGATATTAAGATATTGTATTTAATATTTTAGATAACGCGTTACGTAACGCGTTACGATTTTCGTTACGCTGTGGATAACTCTTATAAGACACGTCTGGCGTGGAGTTAGTGGATTGTGTAACGTAACGTTCTAATAATAATATAAATATAAAAAGCGTTACAGCGCCTTTAAGCTGGCTGTAACGCTTTTTATATTAACTAAATTATTAATTTTCGGGGATTTTAGTGATGTCAAATAATGGGGCTGGTAATTGTTTGGCAGGTTTAGGATTCTCTCGTTGAAATGCCCCATTCCATTGTTGCCGGGCTTTATTTTGCAATATTTTTTCTATTCCAGAAACAACAAAATAATATTTATGTGCGGCTTCTTTCTTACGATTTTTCTTTATATTTGCAGATTCTAAAATAATATCTAAAGTAGTATTGGTGTATCCTCCATTTTGTAATATATCTGGCTCTTTTTCAGCAAAAACTCTTAAATATTGTAATAGAAATATTAAATTTGCCCTCTCGGCTAATGAGTAATATATTTTTCTTTTTTCAATATCAGAATACGTATCAGGAAGAATACTCTTAAATTCAGTGTTCTTAACTATTTTGATATTCATTAACTGTGATTCTAAATTTAATATTAATTCTTCATCATACGGTTGTGATGAACGTCCGACAAGCCAATCAATACTGACGGCAAATAAATCAGCAATATCTAATAATTTTTCAAAAGATGGATATATTTTAATACTTTCTAATTGAGATATCGTACTTTTATTTTTGAAATTTAAAATATAAGCTAAATCAGACATAGAAAGAAAATGACTTAGTCTAAGTAATTTAAAGTTTTTTGCAAAAATTTCACAAATTATCATAGTTGACACCTTGCGTTGCGTAAAAATAAACTATATAATTAACATAAACAACAAGTTGCGCAAAACGCAACCGCATAATTATAATAGTCATATCAAATCAATTATATCAAAATTTTTATAAAAAAACGAGGTGGAGATAAAATAAAACTACGATTTTTGCAACTCAAAATAGATTTATTTTATGACCCTCGTATACGCAAACTTAAGCAAACAAGCAATGGGCATATTATGTTGGTTATATATCTATATATGCTTACATTAGCACTAGAAAATGATGGATATATTATTTATGATACGCATTTTGATAATTTAGGAGAACAATTATCGTTTTCAATGCAGGACGAAAAAAAGTCAGATATAGAAGCAACAATAGCTTATTGTGTAGCGTTAGGGTTAATACAAGTTGTAGGTATGCAACAACAATTATTTTTCCCAGATTTTGCTGCTATGACTAGTCAATATAAGCAATTAACATTTGATAATAAATATAAAGGTATAAAAAAAGAATTAAGTAATACACCCGGCGCTATACGTCAAAGACGTTACAGAGCAAATAAGAAAATAAAAATGGAGGTGTTAAAAAATGAAAGAACGTAAATTTTTTACAGTTTCACAATTAATTGAATATTTTGGAAATGGTGTTATTAGCCGTGGCACAATTTATTTGATGGTAAAAAAAGGTGAAATTCCTACAGTGCGCATAGGAGAACGTATACTTATTCCAGCTACTTGGGTCGAACAATTTATGCTTAATGCAGCAAAAGTAGTAGCAGCTAAAACAACTGCTGCCAAAGCATAATGGCGCGCCGAGCATGGGGTGAGGGTTCTGTCTTTTTTGATACGGTAAATAAGCGCTGGACATGGAAAGGTAATTATCTTGTTAATGGTATGAAAAAGCCCAAAACATTGACTGCTAACCGGCAAATTGACCTGCGCAAAAAGGTAGAGCGCTTTAAGTTGATGATTGATGAAGGCTATTTTGCTGATGATAATACTAATCTTAAAACTTGGATTGAGACGTGGCTTGATGTAATTGTAAAGCCAAGCGTAAAAAAGAAAACGCTGGATAACTATACCGACCGTTTACGATATGTAATTACTAAATTCGGTGATAGGAAATTAAGAACTTTAACCCCTTTAGAACTACAAAATTTTTTCAATGAGTTGCGCTTAACGGGCGGTAAAAAGCAGCAAGGACTTGCCGCTGAAAGTGTAAATTGCTGTCGCAGGTACGTAAAAAGTTGCTTTGATTCTGCAATTCAAAATGGGCTTTTAAAAACAAACCCAGTTGTTGGCACAAAGCCGCAGCGCAAAACCAAAACTGAAATGGTAGTAATGGATGACTACGAAGTGCAGCACTTTTTGCAAGTGGTCAAACAGGGTGATTATATTTACGCTGGTGCAAAAAGTCCGCGGTATATACGCCGGGACGAAGGCACGGAATATTACTTACAGTGCTTCTTTAATCTGTGCAATTTGGCGCTGGCCAGCGGTATGCGCATTGGTGAACTGCGCGGCCTTTCATGGTCTTGCGTTAATTTCCGCAAAAAATATGTGGAAGTCAAAAATCAAATTGTTAAAACAGCAGATGATGATATATTGGATGAACCAAAAACGGAAAAATCAAAGCGTAAAATTGCTATTGATGATAACACTCTAAACGAGCTGAAACTCTATAAAAATTATCAGTTAGCCTACGAAGCGATGCTTGGCGATAAATTCAATAACGAATTTAACCTTTGCTTTACTAATACGTGGGGTAAACCTTTTGATTTAAGCAATTTTCGTGACAGATATTTTCGAAAAATGCTTTTGGCTGCCGAAGTTAAAGAAGGATTTACGCCGCACTGTATGCGCCATACACACGCTACACTATTACTGAAACATGGAGTTAATATCAAAGTTGTATCGGAACGTTTGGGGCATAGCAGTGTAACCGTAACGCTTAACATTTATGCGCATGTGTTGGAATCTATGGAAGAAACAGCTCCTTCTACTTGGGCACAAATAATGAGCGGAGTTGATAATGAAAAGTAAGTATTAAATTTGGGGTTCAAGGGGTCTCCCCTTTGCCAGCGATTTTGGCGACAAAAAGGAACCAAAATAGGACGCTGGCAAACAATAGTAGTTATAAAGCAGGTGATTAATGGTGCCAAAATACAAACTTGGCAAAACCGCACGTTTGGTACTGCGGCTAAAGCCGGAACAGAAAATTTTGATAGTAAGTAAGGCTAAAGCTGCCAATAAAACCATTAACGATTTTTGTACTGATATTCTTCTGAATTTTAAGTACGTTGACCAACTACAAAAAATTGAAAATATGCAGCGCAAGAAATTGTTTTTGCTACAAAATTTGGCCAATAATATCAATCAGATAGCGGCACATTGTAATACATTTGAAACTGCCCCTCAAAAGGAATTTTTGCAACAACTTTTAAAAGAGGTATCACAAAATGCCGATTTTTAAATCAATAAAACCAGGAGCATCTTTAAAAAATATAATAAAGTATGTTTCTAAAGAGTTTGATAAAACTAAAGATGTTGATACTATTAAAGGCTTAAATGTTGCGGATAATCCAGATATTGCCAAAGCACAAATGCTTTATACGAAAAAAGAATTTGGTAAAGAAACAGGGCGGCAATATCAGCATTATGTTTTATCTTTTAGTAACGAAGAAAAACTAAAACCAAAAGAAGCCATAGCTTATGCCGAAAAACATGCTAAAGAATGTTTTGGAGATAGATTTCAAGTATTTTTGGCGGTTCATCAAAATGGCAATGGCGGTAAACTGCATGTGCATTACATTGTAAACAGCGTAAGCTGTATGGACGGTAAGAAAATACAAACCAGTAAAGAAGACTATGATTATTTTAAAAACATTAATGATGAAATAGCAAAAGAATATGGTTTTAAGGTTATAGACCGCAGCTATGAAGCTGTTAGAGCACGTAGCAGGCCACAGCTTTATGGTCAACGTGAATATCAAAGTTTTATTAAAAATAAAAATAACTTATTAACCAATTGCGGCATTTCTGTTTTTAAAGCGTTGCAAGATAAGCCTAAAAGCTTTGATGATTTTAAAAATACTATGCAAGGATTAGGCTGGGAAGTGCATTTACGCGGTAAAAATATCGTTTTTAAAAATGTAATTACTCAGCAAAGAATAAGAGCAAATACCCTTGCTAAAAAAATCAATAATAATAAGTTAAGTACGGCGCAGATATTAAAAGCTTGCTATGAACAAAATTGGGAACAATATCAGGTTATTAGTGTTAAAGCAGCTCACAAACATCTTGATAATAACCAGCACTTTAATTATTTAACAATAAAACTACCGCATGTAAATACTAATGATGAGCAACAATCCAAAGCTGGCTTTAAAGTAGATTTGCAGCAAGATTATGAAAGAGATTAACTATATTCTGAAATGGAGCGAAAATAATGGATTTACAAGGATTAGTCGAAGCTACTAATAATAAAAAGACAGAAACGGAAGAAAAAAGCGTAAACGGAAACGAGATATATGCGTCTTTAGTATTTATTCAAAATTCTATTCAAGCACTAAAGATGCAGCAAAGCGAGCAAAGCAAAATATATACAGACACTAATCAAAAATTAACCTTAAAAATAAATAATGGCTTTACCGATTTACAAAAATCAATTAGTGCCGTGCCGGTGCAAACGCAGACTTTAACTGTAAATGAAGTTAAAGAAATAATAAAAGGTGTACAAACAGTAGAAAAATCTACTTTAAATGTGTGCAATGAATTGAGGGAAGCAAGGGAGAATTTAAAACAAACCATTAACTTTTTAGAATGGAGTTTATTGTTATTACCTGTAACATTAGTTTTGTTATTAGTATGTTACCATTATTTGTATTATTGATAAAATATTATTATGTTATTGTTTAGAAAACCACGGAGTTATACTTCGTGGTTTTTGTTATATGTAATACATTAGAATCTATAAGCATAAGTTGTTGTGTTGATAATTTCACTTTTACGTGATATATTGGATTATAGAAAGTGAGGAAATAGTATTATGGCGGTATCTTATAAAAAATTACTTCATATGTTAATTGACAAAAATATGTCTTTCGTAGAACTTCAACGTCAAGCCGGGTACAGTGCTAATATTTCTACGCGCTTGCGTAATGATAGTTATATTTCATTGGAAACAGTAGAAAAAATTTGCCGGGTATTAAATTGTAGAATGGATGAAATTATCGAGTTTATTCCGGATTTTGCAAATAATGGAGGAAATAACAATGCCTAAAGCAACCAAAAAGAAAGTTGAAAATGTATCTTTAGAAACTGTATTATGGAATTGCCGTGTGGCTTTACGTGGAGTTGGAAGTACTGATAAAAACCGTGATGCTGTTATAGGTTTGTGCTTTTTGAAGTTTGCCGGTGATAAATTTGAGAAACGCCGGGCTGAATTGAAAGAAGAATATAGTTCTATTAATGAAAATGATATTCATATATTTTTAGAAAATGCTGCTTTTTATAATGCAGTAAACGTCTTTTATCTTAAAGAAACAGCCCGGTGGCCATATATAGTAAAAAATTCCAGTTCTAATAAAATTGCGGTAATTCTTGACACGGCAATGAAAGACATTGATGAAAGTAACCCGGAATTAAAGGGAGCTCTTTCTCTCAATTTATATGCCAGTTTAGGAGCACCAATAGAAAAAATAAAACAGCTTATCGATGAAGTAAACAAAATTGATGAATCTCGTTTTCACGAAGAAGATTTGATTGGGAGAGTTTACGAATATTTTTTGCAAGTATATGCAGCATCTGGTACTAAAGAAGATGGTGAATTTTATACTCCTGCTTGTGCAGTTAAATTAATTGCAGAACTAATAGAGCCTTACAGCGGCACGGTATATGACCCGTGCTGCGGTTCAGGCGGTATGTTTGTACAGTCACATAAATTTGTAGAACATCATCATGGAAACAGACAAAATATCTCTGTCCTTGGCCAAGAAAGCGTGCAGGAAACTTGGCGTTTATGCAAAATGAATCTTGCAATACGTGGTATATCCCATAATTTGGGAGATACCAATGCTTCTACTTTTACTAATGACCTTCACAAAGACCGTAAAGTTGATTATATTATGGCAAATCCGCCATTTAACCTAAAAGGATGGCGTGGAGAAAATGAGTTGCTTAAAGACGCTCGTTGGCAAGGATATGAAGTTCCGCGTGTTTCTAATGCAAACTATGCTTGGATTCTTCATATAATATCTAAATTAGATGTTAATCATGGAATAGCTGGATTTTTACTTGCAAATGGCGCATTGAATGACCCGGATGAATATGAAAATCGCAAGCGTATAATTCAAAATGATAAAGTAGAAGCAATTATTGTTTTGCCGCGAGATATGTTTTATACTACTGATATTTCTGTTACTTTGTGGATTATCAATATGAATAAAAACGCTGGTGCCGTTAATGGCAGGCAAGTTCGTGACCGCCGTGGCGAAGTGCTTTTTATGGACTTACGACGCTGGAATCAAAATATTGATGAAATTGTTATTGATAAAAACAAAAAAAAGAAAAAGACTGTACTGACAGATGAACAGATTCAAAAAGTAAAACAGATTTATAATAGCTGGCAATCTGTTGATACTTCCCTTTATCATGATGTGCCGGAATTATGTAAAGCCGTTAAAATATTAAAAAAAGATAAAGTTAATCTAGATGATATTTCTATTGAAGAAAAAGATTGGTCACTTGCACCAAGTAAATACATTGAATTTATAGACCATGATTTAGATATTGATTATGAAAAAGAAATGACCAAAATACAAAATGAAATGCGTCTTTTGATGGCTTCTGAAGAACTATCACAGTCAATGCTTAAAGATGCGTTCAGGGGGATTGGTTATGCCATTGACTAAATATAAATTAGGAAATCTTATTGAACCATATAATGAGAAGTGTGAAAATCCAAATTTAACTGTATGGGACGTGTCAGGAATTAATAGTGATAAAGAATTTTTTGAACCTGCACGGCAAGTAGGAGCAGATACAAGTAATTATAAAATCGTTCCACCCAACTATTTCGCATGTAATTTAATGCATGTTGGAAGGGACGAAGTATTGCCGATTGCTATGAACCATACAAGTAAAAATAAAATAGTTAGTCCTGCATATGCAATTTTTAAAATAACCGAAGAAGCACCAGTGATTAGAGATTTCTTCTTTATTTTATTAAAATCAACGGAAAAAGATAGATATTTTTGGTTTCATACAGACTCATCTGTGCGAGATGGCATGTCTTGGAATGATTTTTGTGATATGGAATTAGACTTACCTTCAGTCGAAATTCAGAAAAAATATGTAGATATTTATAATGCTATGGTTAAAAATCAACAGTGTTATGAACGTGGAATTGAAGATTTAAAACTGGTATGTACTGCTTATATTGAAGCCTTACGAAGAAAAGGTAATTTAAAAAGAATAGGAGATTATATTCAGCCTTATAATGAAAAAAATATTGATGGTTTAATTACTTTAGAACAAGGAATTAATATTGAAAAGAAGTTTATTAATCCACAACGCTCCAACGCAAATTTGACCGGTAGAAAAATTGTTAGAAAAGGAATGTTTGCATATTGTACTCAGCTTAACAATGAAAATGTTGCTATAGCATATAGAAATGACGAAGATTGTGTTGTATCTTCCGTATATGATGTATTTGAAATTATTGATAGCAGTCAACTAATTCCAGAATATTTGATGCTATGGTTAATTCGCCCTGAATTTGGAAGGTTTGTTTATTGGGCATCTGAAGGTAGTGCTTATGAGTTCTTAAATTATAATAATCTTGCTGATTATTTAATACCAGTTCCTGAAATAAAAATTCAGCAAGAAATTGCAAATATTTATAAAGTCTATACTTTACGTAAGCAAATAAATGAACAATTAAAGGCACAAATACGTAATATTTGTCCAATTTTAATCAAAGGTTCGATTGACGAAGGAAACGCTGAAAGGAGAGAATAATGCTATGAAAGATATCTTTGTAAAGGGTCAATTTACAGAAGCAGAATTAGAAAAAGCAATTATTACTCTATTTGAGCAGCAAGGTTATATATATATAAATGGCGAAAATCTGCACAGAAAATATGAAGATATTTTACTTTTAGATGACTTGCGCCAATTTCTTTTCTCTCGTTATGCTGACGAAGTTTTAAGTGAAGTTGAATTACAAAAAATAATTAACAAACTTACCTTAATTCCAGCAAATCCACTTTACGCTGCTAATAAAGAAACCTTTTGGCTTATAAATGAAGGTTTTGATTTGCAACGGGATGATACGACCAAGGTAGCCTTACATGTAGATTATATTGATTTTGATGAGCCTCAAAATAATATCTTCAAAGTAGTCAACCAATATTCTGTACAAGGCGAACAGTTGCGCCGACCCGATTTGCTTGTTTTTATCAACGGCATACCTGTAGCAATTTTTGAGTTTAAATCAGCAATTAACGAAGATACTACGGTGCATGACGCATGGGAACAAATTACCATTCGTTATAATAGAGATATTCCTAAATTGATGAAATATTGTTTCTTGGCTGTAATAAGTGATGGCGCTAATACAAAAATGGGTACGATTTTCACTCCTTATGCTTATTACTATGCTTGGAATAAAGCTAATGAACAAGATAAGGTCGCCAATGGAATTAGTTCATTATTTACAATGATAACAGGTGCTTTTGCCAAAGAGCGTATAATTAAGTTACTCTGCAATTTTGTTTTTTATCCTGATAGCAGCAAACATACTGAAGCTATTGTTTGCCGGTATCCACAGTTTTTTGCAGCCAATAAGATGTTAGAAAATATTAAGCAGCATCTACGCCCTGCCGGAGATGGCAAGGGAGGTACATATTTTGGTGCTACTGGCTGCGGTAAAACATATACTATGTTATTTTTATCACGTATGATTGCATTACATGATACTGATACATTTAAAAACCCAACTATAATTATTATTGTCGACCGAGAAGATTTAGATACCCAAACATCAGAACTATTTGTTACAGCAAAAAGATTTCTACACGAAAATAATGTGCGAAGCATAGAATCTCGTGCTGATATGGAAAGAACACTTAAAGATAGACCAAGTGGTGGTATTTATATTACTTCAATTCAAAAGTTCTGTGAACAAACAGGTTTGCTTTCAGACAGAAACAATATCATTTGTATTTCTGATGAAGCGCACAGAACACAAACTGGTATTGGAGCTAAACTAAAAAAGACTGATAAAGGCGTTTTTACTACATACGGCTTTGCAAAATATTTGCGTGATAGTTTTCCTAATGCTACTTATTGCGGTTTTACTGGCACGCCTATTGATGAAACAATAGCTGTTTTTGGTGATGTTGTTGATAGCTATACTATGAAGGAATCTAGTGATGATGGTATAACTGTTCGTATTGCCTATGAACCACGCTTAGCACGTGTGATTTTATCTGAAGAACAGGCAAAACAAATTCAAAAATATTATGAAGCTTGTGCGGAACAAGGGTCGACTGAAGAACAGATAGAAAAAAGTAAGAGTGCTATGGCGCATATGAAAGCAATTCTTGGACATCCAGAACGTCTAAAAAAATTGGCAACTGACATAGTATTGCATTATGAAGCCCTTTGCAATGAAAAACCAGAAATTGTCCAAAAAGCCATGATTGTCTGTGCGGACCGTGCAGTTGCATTTAGCCTGTTGCAAGAAATTTTAAAAATACGTCCAGAATGGGGTGAAAAGCGGCGTGCAGACAATGAAGCTGAATTGACGAAAGAGCAGCTTGATAAATTATTGCCTTTGCCAAAAATCAATTTGGTTGCAACGCAAGGGGCAAATGATGAAAAGCCGTTATTTGAGGCTTGTGGTACGAAAGAATATCGCAAAATGCTGGATAGACAGTTTAAAAACAATGATTCCAATTTTAAAATTGCTGTTGTTGTAGACATGTGGATTACTGGTTTTGATGTTCCTTCTCTTGCCGTTATGTATATTGATAAGCCTCTCCAAAAACATACGCTTATACAAACAATTTCCAGAGTTAACAGAGTATTTGATGGAAAAGATAAAGGCTTAGTAGTAGATTATATCGGAATAAAAACAGATATGATGGAAGCCGTCAAAAAATATGGTAGTCCGCAGGAAAGTCCTGTTGATGAACTGAATATTACAATAGGCATATTCCGGAACCATTTAGCTTTAATTGACGAACTTTTGATAGGATTTAATGCCGTAAAATTCTATACTGGTGAACCTTTAGAGAGGTTAAATTGTTTAAATAATGCAGCTGAGTATGTTCAAAATAGTAAAGAGATGGAAACCAGATTTATGGGTTTATCACGACGCTTAAAAAGTGCATATAATATTTGTTTTCCATCCGGCGAATTGAACGATGAGGAAATTGGTAAAGCGCAATTCTATTTGGCTATTCGTTCAATTATTTATAAACAAACAAAGGGTAATGCACCTGATGTAGAAATAATGAACAGAGTTGTCGAAGAAATGGTGCGTGCTGCTATTTCATGTACAGGTATAGAAAACATTATAGATGAAAACAAGTCGGTTGATTTATTTAGTGACGAATTTTTGAATGAGCTAAATAAAGTTAAATTACCTATAACTAAATTTAATGCTTTGTTAAAGTTATTACGCAAAGCAATAAATAGCTATCGCCGCAGTAATAAAGTTAAGGCGCAAGAATTCTATGAAAGGCTTAAAAAGGTTGTAGATACCTATAATAATCGCGATAAACTTATATTTACCAACAAAGTTGTTGAAGATTTTGTAAATGATTTATCAGAACAATTATTGCAAATTATTCGTGATTTAGAGGATGATAAAATCTCTTTTGAAAAGATAGGTATTACTTTTGAAGAAAAGGCATTTTTTGACATACTTGTAAAAGTACGCAACGAGCATGGTTTTACTTATGATGATGGAAAATGCATAGATTTAGCTAAAAAAATTAAAGAATTGGTTGATAAAAAATCAAAATTTGCAGATTGGTCTACTAGGAACGACATAAAAAGTCAACTTGAAATGGATTTGACTGTACTTCTCTATAATAATGGTTATCCGCCGACATGGAATGGAGAAGTATTCAAAAAAGTCATGGAACAAGCAGAAAACTTCAAAAAATATAATCCTTAATTTGAAAGCATAAAGTAAAAATTTTAATATACGCATAGGATGGGCTGCGCACCCATAAAAACCTCCAGCCTTGAACATAGGTATAATTTGCCGCTAATTTCTGTTCATGGGTTAAGGCACACACACGCTTTGTTACTGCTTTTTGCCGGAGTATCTAATGCAAGTGTTGCTCGCTGTCTTGGTCATGCCAGTATGACTACAACGCAAAAAACTTATTTGCATATCATTCAAGAATTAGAAAATAAAGATGTTGACTTGGTCATGCGTTCCATTACTGGATTAAGCTAAAACTAATTGCTCACGCTGATAACATATAACGTTGATGTTGGATTGCCAAAGATGTATTGTATACCAACACGGATTTCAAAATTTCTGTTTTATAACTTTGACAACCTGCTGTTTAAATGATACTATAAGTATATCTCCTTCCTAACGGAAGGGTCACAGCCCAAGAAACGTCCGAAGTTTTACTTTGGGCGTTTCTTACTTATAAAGAAAGGCAGGATAGCTTATGGGATTAGAAAAAGCGATTGCCCACGGTAAAGAACACCGCAAACCTTATTACGATTCACGTGCTGTTTCCGGAGAATGTAGAAACCATGGTGGGTGTCCTTGGTGTACCGGCAACAGGCTGCATGGTTTTGAAAAGCAAAAACAGGCAGCAATCCAAAAATTAAAAGAATATTACTCAAATGACGGGCAAAATTTCAGCAATGATGAAATGCCCGTTATTTTTTATTGCCTAAATAATAAAATCGTTCTTAAGAATGCCGTTTAAAGCGTTTAAAAAGCGGCAGGCATATAAATACTTGCATTTTAACATAAAAACGTTTTTAAGGGTATTTATGGCGGTTTTAGAAGGATATTTCCTTCACAACATTATACTATAAAAATATTAACTTTTTATAAATTAAACATATATGACACATTGAACAGATTGAAAATATAAGACAAAGCCACGGAGCAGTTTAAACTCCGTGGCTTTGTTGTAACTTTTAAATAATTTTAATTTTGTTCCAGCAGCCAGTTAATTATGTTCAGTGCTTTTATGCCGTTATAAGTAGTGCCGCTATCTATATCCATTGATAAAACAATCTTTTCGTAATTGTCGCGTATTTTTTCCAGCGGCGCTAATTCACGGCTGCGTACTTCTTCACCTTGCAGGCTTTCTGTGACTTGTATATACATTTTTTCGTTATATTTCGTTGCTATAAAATCAACTTCGGTATTATCAACCTTGCCGACGGCTAAATCATAGCCGCGCCGCAGCAGTTCTAAATAAACAACATTTTCTAAAATATGCCCTCTGTCCCTATCGCGGTTACCAAGTAAATAAGTCCTGAGCCCTGTATCGACAATATAATATTTGCCAAGTGTTCTTAAAAATTCTTTGCCTTTAATGTCAAAACGCTTAATCTCATAGAAAAAATAGCTTTCAGTTAATGTGTGTAAATAAGCCTGTACGGTATGCGTGCTGGGTTTGCCTTTGCGTGCATCGTCGGGTAACAGCCCTTCGTTAAAAAGAGTGCCTGCCATAGACGTGGCGGAAATGCTGCTGCCAATGTTATCGGCAAGGAACAAGATTATTTTTCTCAGCAGTGCAGCATCTGTAATGCGCCGCTGTCCTCTGCGTTTTTCCCTTTCCAGTATATCCCTTATAACAACGGTGGAATAAATGCCATCCAACAGTGCCATTGCTTTATCTTGGTCAAGGCCTATATCGGCAATGCCTGGCATACCGCCAAAAAGCAGATAGGCATTAAAGGCTTCTGCTGGTTCATAGATAATACTGTTTTGGTCTTTAATGATTTTACGTTTGCCGCCAAAGGCACTGGCAGCTTCTTCAATCTTAAACCCATGGAAATCAAGAAACTCTGCAAAGGATAGCGGCAGCATTTTAATTTCTACGCTGCGGCCGGAAAGATAGGTGGCATATTCTGACGAAAGAAGATAAGCATTGGAGCCTGTAATATAAATATCACAATCAAAATCTACACGAAATGAATTGACGGCATCTTCCCAACCATCTATGCGCTGAAGCTCATCGAAAAAGAGATAGGTACGATTGCTGGTATTGATGTGTTCTTTGACATAGTTGTAAAATTCCTGCGCTGTCATATTTTTAAAAGCCATGGATTCAAAATTCATTGCCAGTATTTGCGTATCTTCAATGCCATGTTCTTGTAAATATTTAATCATCAGCTTTAGCAAGCTGGATTTGCCGCAGCGGCGGATGCCGGTAATTATTTTTACCGGTTCAGTATCTTTAAAAGCGATTAATTTATTTAAGTAGCCGTTTCTTGGTTTTAAAGTTTGGTTGCTAATCATTTTCAACACCTACCTTGTGAAAATTATAGCATAAATTCATAAAAAAACAAAGTTTATGCTATGAATAGCATAAACTTTTCAATCTGTCGAAAAAGACAGTTTCAGCAAAAGCTGAAGCTGTCTTTTCCTATCTTTATCGTAAATTTTTCTGCTGAAGTTCTTAAAATAAGCCAAAAATAAAAGTTGTTTTTTCCTCCTTTGCCATTATCCCATTTCCACATTGCCATCTTCTTTAAATTCATTGCAGCAAATTTAAGCTTAACCCATTTTGTTACTTGTGTTAAGCCTCTATACTGCGTATACCGCATACCATATTTTTCTTTTGCATCTGCAAAGATGCGTTCTATCGTTTCTTTCCGCTTGTTATACAACTCTTTGTATTTCGGTATATATCTGGCTTCTTCCGCTTTTTCTACCCATCCGCTCCAGATATGCCTTAATACCCTCTTTTCTAAACTTTTGCCTGCTGTACACTTTTCCCTTACAGGGCAGTTACGGCATTTTGCTTTACTGTTCTTATATTCTCTGTATCCATCTCTGTTTGTTGTATAGGTGGATTTGCTCTGGTAGTACCAGTTGCTCTTATAGTTAACATACTTTTCTGATTAGTATTTGTAAAATTCACTGGTTTAGTATATTAAATTTTATATGTCCAATGTCCGGATGTCCGGCAGAAATAGAGTGTGTAAGCCGCTTAAATAGTGGCAGACACACTCTATTTTGTTGTTTAAATCTTGAGCAGGATATAATTTTTCTTATAGGTAAGCAGGCCATCTTTCTGCATCTTGGAAAGTTCGTTGCTCATAGTGCTGCGGTCGACATTAAGATAATCCGCTAACTGCTGGCGGTTATAGGGAATAACGAAAGAGTTGCTGCCGGCACGTTTGGCACATTCGGAGAAGTAGGACATTAACCTTCCACGGATTGATTTGGAGCTAGTATGCAGGATGCGCTGCGAGAGCTGGAGACTTTTATAAGCGCAGACAGTAAGCAGATTACGCGCAAGTTTAGCATGAATGGGGCAGGCGTTAGGACAGGTTGTTAAAATGCGTCTGGCGTTGATAAATAATATGCAGGTATCTTCTGCAGCTGTTACCGTTACCAGCAGCGGCTGCCCGGGAATGCAGGCATATATTTCGGCAAAGACACAGCCGGGGGCTGCATTGCCTAAGATACTGGCATTGCCCCAGATATCATTACAGGAAATCAGAGCCATGCCGGACAGTACGATACCGATATTTTCTGTCATACTGCCTTCTGAAAGAATGGTTTCTCCTTTTTGATAATCACGCTTGAAAGTATTTAGGCACGTTAGCAGCGTCTTTATTTCATCTTCCTGCAGACCACGAAATAACTTGGTATTAGCTAAATGCATATTTTTCTCCTTTTGTTGTTATAACAACGGATTTATTGGTTTAATTATAGTATGGTAATGGTAGAAACACAAGTGAAAGGGTGATAACAGTGCTCAGAAAGATTATCCAGATAGATGAACATAAATGCAACGGCTGCGGTGCGTGCGCGACTGCTTGCCATGAAGGCGCCATCGGCATTGTGGAGGGCAAAGCCAGACTGTTGCGTGATGATTATTGTGATGGATTGGGCGACTGCCTGCCGGTGTGTCCGACAGGAGCTATTTCTTTTGTAGAGCGGGAGGCTGCTGCCTATGATGAACAGGCTGTACAGGCCAATATAAAAAAACACCGGCAGTTTAATGCAGCTGCTGCAGGATGCCCTGGCAGCAGGATGCAGTGTCTGCAGCCTGGGCAGAAAGTTGCCGTTTCTGCAGTGCAGACTGCGTCGCAGTTAGGACAATGGCCCTGCCAGATTAAACTGGTTTCGGTTAATGCCCCATATTTTGCCGGAGCCAAACTGCTGATTGCCGCTGATTGCAGCGCCTATGCTTATGCCAGATTGCATGATGAATTTATGCGCGGCAAAATTACGCTGATTGGCTGTCCCAAGCTTGATAATACAGATTACAGCGATAAGCTGACGCAGATTATTCAAAATAACGATATCAAAAGCGTGACTATCGTCAGGATGAAAGTTCCCTGCTGCGGCGGACTGGAAATGGCGGCAAAAAAAGCTTTGCAGGCCAGCGGCAAATTTATTCCCTGGCAGGTTGTCACTATTTCGATTGACGGTAAAATTTTAGAGTAAAATTTGCTGAAATATAAGGAGGAAGAATATATGGAACAAAAAATGTTTTGTTATCAGTGTCAGGAAACAGCCGGGTGCAAAGGCTGCACTGTTTCCGGTGTCTGCGGCAAAAAGCCGGAAGTAGCGGTCATGCAGGATCTGCTAGTCTATGTTACCAAAGGTTTGGCTGCCGTTACTACTTCTCTGCGCCAGGAAGGCAGGGTGATAGCTGCTGAGATAAATCATTTGATTAGCTTAAATTTATTTACTACGATTACCAATGCAAATTTTGACCAGGACAGTATTAGAGCAAGAATCCAGACTACGCTGACAGCAAAGCGTGCGCTGCTGGCACAGGTACCGGCTACGGACGGTCTACCTGAAGCTGCACTCTGGGACGGTATCGGCGACTGGGCAGCAAAGGCTGTAGCAGTAGGCGTCCTTGCTACTGCCGATGAAGATATTCGTTCTCTGCGTGAACTCGTTACTTATGGTCTTAAAGGTCTGGCGGCTTATTCCAAACACGCCAACGTATTGTTAAAGGACGATGAAGCCGTAGATGCATTTTTGCAGCAAGCATTGGCAGCGACCTTGGATGATACTCTTAATGCGGAAGATTTGCTGGCATTAGCTATGGAAACGGGCAAATATGGCGTGGCAGGTATGGCTATGCTGGACAAGGCCAATACAGACGCTTATGGCAATCCGGAAATTACCCAGGTAAATATTGGCGCAGGAACAAATCCCGGCATCTTAGTATCCGGCCATGACCTGCGCGATTTGGAAATGCTGCTGGAGCAGACCCGGGGAACAGGCATAGATATCTATACTCATTCAGAAATGCTGCCTGCCCATTATTATCCGGCTTTTAAGAAATATCCTCATTTTGTCGGTAACTATGGCAATGCGTGGTGGAAGCAAAAGGAAGAATTTGAAGCTTTTCATGGGCCAATTCTGATGACGACTAACTGTATCGTGCCGCCCAAAGACAGTTATAAAGACAGGCTGTATACTACCGGGGCAGCTGGCTTTCCGGGCTGTACCCATATTCCGGGAGAAATCGGTGAGCAGAAAGACTTTTCTGTAATTATTGAACATGCTAAAAAATGTCCGCCTCCGGATGAGCTGGAAGCAGGCACAATTACTGGCGGTTTTGCTCATGCGCAGGTTCTGGCTTTGGCAGATAAGGTTGTGGAAGCTGTTAAAAGCGGCGCCATCAAAAAGTTTGTTGTCATGGCAGGCTGTGACGGACGCGCTAAAAGTCGTGAATACTATACTGAATTTGCCAGGGCGCTGCCGCAAGATACCGTAATTTTGACAGCAGGCTGCGCCAAATATAAATACAATAAGCTTGCTTTAGGGGATATCAATGGCATCCCGCGTGTTTTGGATGCCGGTCAGTGTAACGATTCCTATTCCTTGGCAGTCATTGCTTTAAAACTTAAAGAAGTTTTTGGGCTGCAGGACATTAACGACCTGCCGATTATTTATAATATTGCCTGGTATGAACAGAAAGCAGTCATTGTATTACTGGCGCTGTTGCATCTTGGCGTGAAAAATATTCATTTAGGGCCTACGCTGCCTGCTTTTCTCAGTCCCAATGTAGCAAAAGTGCTGGTTGAGAAATTTGGCATTGCCGGTATCAGTACTGTAGAAGATGATATGGCGCTCTTTTTTAACGATGACAAGTAAATAGTTTTAAGAAACTTCCTCCTGTTTTTACAGAGTGGGAAACAGGTAAAACCTCCTTTATTTTTCAGCTATGAAAAAGTAAGGGAGGTTTTGTTGTGTTCTAAAAAGTATTTATTTTATGGGACATACAGCCAAGGTTAACTGGTACGTAAGTTGCTTGTTTTATATTTTTATAAAGAGAAAAAAGCATTCTTCAAAATAATATCAGTATGAAAGCTTACTGCTTTTATTGTTTTATGAGATGAGAAGCTTTTGCTGATGAAGAGATGGAGGGGGAGGGGTATGTCTGGATGTCCGGCATAAAAACAGTGTAAAAGCAGCAAAATAGCCTGTTTACACACACTGTTTTTACTGGACATGCGGACATCGGACATGATTTTGGAGGTAATTATGATTCATGGATATGCAAGGGTAAGCACCAAAAAGTAGCTGCATGGTAACTCATTAGAAGAACAGGTTCAGTTATTGCAGCAGGCGAAGTGTGATAGAATAATAACAGAGCAGTTTACCGGGGCGACAACGGAACGCCCGGAATTTAAGAAGCTGATCGGTCAGCTGAAGAGTGGCGATACCCTTATTGTCACCAAGCTGGACAGGTTTGCCAGGAATGTTACCGAGGGCATTGATATTGTAAGGCAGCTTTTTGCCAAAGAAGTCAAGGTACATATTTTGAATATTGGCTTGCTGGAAAATACTGCTATGGGAAATTTCTTCCTTACCACGATGCTGGCAGTAGCTGAACTTGAGCGAGCTATGATTTATGAGCGGACGATGGCTGGGCGTGAAATTGCCAGAACAAAAAACGGGTATCGTGAAGGACGGCCAAGAATTGCTGCTGAAAAAATAGAGTTGGCTTTAGAGCTGAAAAAGACCAGAACCTACAAAGAAGTTGAGCGTTTAACAGGTATAAGTAAGTCTACGCTAATTCGGTACAGAAAAATATAGCAGAAGCTGTATGCTTCTGCTATTGGTTCAAAAGTCTTAATTTTTGTTACTTAAGTAAGCAACCATATCACTATTTAACTGTTGTTGACGGAAAATGTAGAAACAAGTAATAGTTTACAACAGTTTTGAAAAAACTGGCAGTAATCAAAAATTAAAAGAATATTTCGTTGATGATAGGTAAAATATCAGCAATAATAATCTGCCCGTCTTTTTTTGTTGTAAAAATTAAAATTTTGTTTTAAAATTGCCGTATAAAGCCGTTTAGAACAGTAAGGCATATATTTATACCAATTTGCAATAAAAAAGCATACAGCGGCATTTACGGCGGCGTAATGGGTGTGTTTATTTTATGATGTTAGTCTACAAAATATTAACTTCTTGTAGATTAAACATATATGACATATTAAACAGATTGCAAGTATAAGAAATAATCAAAAAACGTAAGACAAAAAAGAAACTAATTCTAATTGAATGAATTGAAAACATACGAAAAAGTTTACAAAATGCATACTTTGAACAGTAAATTCCTATACAAAACGAAGAAATATTACATATAAAAGCATTAGTTTTAACATTGTTAAAACTCCTAAGCGGTAGGTCGGCAGTTCGAATCTGCCCGGGATCACCAGTAAATATGCGCCTTCCCAAACTTTTGGGAGGGCGTTTTTTATTCTGAAACTAAAAAGTGACCAAAAAAGTGACAAATTTACAAAAAATCCGTCAGAGAGTTTTCGGTCTCTGACGGATTTTGTTTTAGAGTATTAGTAACTTGTGGAAAACTTTTAATTAAATAAATGTATGTAGAAATAATATTTATTTAACTGTGCAACGCGTTACGTAACGCGTTATGGTTTGCGTTACGGTTGAGTTATGCTGTGGATAACACATAGAACGCAGATGTAATGGACATTTAGGAAATGTATAACGTAACACTATTAATAATAATATAATATAAAAAGCGTTACAGCGCTTTAAAGCGAGCTGTAACGCTTTTTATATATTGTAATCTTCAAAAATTTTCTGGCAATTTGCTTATGTCAAATAATGGTTTTGGGATTTGAAAAGGAAGGTTGTGGTTCGCATCTAAAGGTTGTCGTAAGTCATTGAGTAAAATAGCTGCTATTGAACGCAGAACATATAGATACTTTTCTTCTGCGTCTTTAAAGCGCTGCTTTTTTATGTTTGTCTGTTTTAATAGGTGTTTAAAAAAATTAAGTGTAGTATCGTTGTGTAGTAAAGCGGATTTTTTTTCTGTTAATATTTTTAAGTACTGTAATAGAAATATTAAATTAGCTCGCTCTGATAAGGAGTAAAATTTTATTCTTTTATCAATATTAGAATATATATCTGGAATGCTTTGCCTAAATTCTGTATTAGCATTTAATTTTATACTCATAATTTCTGATTCTAATTGTAAAATAATTTCTTCACTATAAGGTTTAGATGAACGACCAACTAGCCAGTCGATATTAATAGCAAATAAATTTGCTATTTCTAACAATGTTTCAAAAGATGGAAATATTTTACCAGTTTCTAATTGAGCGATTGTGCTTTTATTTTTAAAATTCAAAATTAAAGCTAAATCAGACATAGAAAGAAAATGGCTTAATCTAAGTAATTTAAAATTAGTTGCAAAAATTTCACAATTTACCATAAAAAACACCTTGCGTTGCCTACAACGAAACGATATAATATAAACACATAATAAAGGTTGCGTATAACGCAACGATATAATAAAAATAATTTATTATTTTCATTATATCAAAATTTACATAAAAAAACGAGGTGATACCATCAAACTATGTTTTTTGCAGCTAAAAGCTGATTTGTTTGCTGATGCACGCATTCGCAAGCTAAAACGCGCGACTAACGGATATATAATGCTAGTGATATATCTCAGGTTGCTTACACTGGCTTTGAATGATGAGGGATATATTATATATGATACACACTTTGAGAACTTGTCTGAACAATTGTCGTTTGCTCTTAACGATGAAAACGAATCAGATATCGAAGCTACGGTTGCTTATTGTGTTGCACTAGGTTTAGTACAGATTATTGGGCCGAAACAAAAATTATACTTCACTGATTTCGGCGCGCTGACTACTAATTACAAACAGTTACCTCGACTTAATAGAAATACAGAAAAACTAAAAAATGAAAAAAAGAAACCTAGTCCGGCAGCAATACGGCAGCGCCGATATCGGGAGCGCAAAAAATTAAAAGAAAAATTATTACAGGAGGCAAAAATAAATGAAAGAGCGTAAATTTTTTACGGTATCACAGTTAGTAGAGTATTTTGGTAACGGTGTTATCAGCCGAGGAAGTATTTATCTCATGATTAAGCGTGGAGAAATTCCTACAGTTCGCATTGGGGAACGTATATTAATTCCTGCAAGTTGGGTTGAGCAATTTATCAAAAATGCTAATGATGCAGTATCAGCCAAAATAAAGGTAGCTAACGTATAATGGCACGCCGGGCATGGGGCGAAGGCTCTACTTTTTACGATAATACTTATAAGCGCTGGACATGGAAAGGCACTTATATTGTAAATGGTATCAAGAAACCTAAAACCATCACGGCTAAGCGTCAAATTGAACTTAAAAAGAAAGTTGACCGCTTTAAATTGCAGGTTGATGAAGGCTATTTTGCCGATGATAACACTAACCTTAAAACATGGATTGAAACATGGCTAGATGTGATAGTAAAACCTAGTGTTAAAAAGAAAACGCTAGATAACTATACCGACCGTTTGGGGTATGTGATCGAAAAATTTGGCGAGCGGAAATTAAAAACTTTGACCCCATTAGAGTTGCAAAATTTTTTTAATGAACTGCGTCTTACCGGTGGTAAAAAGCAACAAGGACTTGCCGCTGAAAGCGTAAATTGCTGCCGCCGGTATTTAAAAATGTGCTTAAATTCTGCTATTCAAAATGGCTTGTTGAAGTTTAACCCTGCGATAGGAACAAAACCGCAGCGCAAAACAAAAAGCGAAATGGTTGTCATGGATGACTACGAGGTGCAGCATTTTTTGGATATTGTCAAAAAAGGCGACTACATTTATGCCGGTGCAAAAAGTCCGCGTTATATTCGCCGTGATGAAGGCACGGAATATTACATTCAGTGTTTCTTTAATCTTTGCAACTTGGCGTTGGCCAGCGGTATGCGTATAGGTGAGCTGCGCGGCTTGTCATGGTCGTGCGTAAACTTTCGAAAAAAATATGTAGAAGTCAAAAATCAGATTGTCAAAACAGCTGATGATGATATTTGGGATGAGCCTAAAACAGAAAAGTCAAAACGTAAAATAGCAATAGATGATAATACTTTAAACGAATTGAAACACTATAAAAATTATCAGCTTGCTTATGAAGCAATGTTAGGAGATAAGTTTGATAATCAGTATAATCTTTGCTTTACAAACACTTGGGGCAAGCCGTTTGACGTATCAAATTTCCGTGATAGGTATTTCAGGAAAATGTTGTTAGCCGCCGAAGTTAAAGACGGATTTACTCCGCATTGTATGCGCCATACTCATGCGACATTACTGTTAAAACACGGCGTAAACATCAAAGTTGTTTCAGAGCGTTTGGGTCACAGCAGCGTAACCGTAACGCTTAATATTTATGCTCATGTGCTTGAAAGTATGGAAGAAACAGCACCATCAACTTGGGCGCAAATAATGCGCGGAGTAGAAAACAGTGATAAATAAAATTTGTAAAATTCGTTGTCTGCTGTTATAATTAAAATATAATTTTTAATACCTACTATTGTAGGCGCGATTAAACAAAACTATCGCTTAAAGGGTTTAGTCTATCCTTTTTGTCGGTAGTTTTTTTGTTTTTTATAGGATATTGACGGCGGGGAGAAACGCAAAGGGCTAATCCTCGACAAAACCGAGGCGCACTTAAGGGTTTTGAGCGTTGTCCTAAAACCCGTGCTTTACGGCTTACGCCGTTTTCGCTTTACCTTTTATAAAAAGGTAAAATCGAAATCGTCACATTCGTTCCTGCCGCGCCGATGGCGCAAAATTAAAAAATCAAAATCAAAAAAATAAAATGAAAGGAGGGAGATGCAAATATGGCAACGTATCATTGCAGTATAAAAAACGGAAAAACCGGAAACGGCAAAGCGCACTGCGATTATATTTTGCGCATCGGCAGCTATGCTACTGGCACAAAAAAAGAAGAATTGGTGTATTCGCAGTTTAACAATCTGCCATCCTGGGCAGCATCCCCTTCAAACTTTTTTGAGAAAGCAGATTTATACGAGCGGAAGAATGGAAACGCGTATACCGAATTTGAAATCGCGTTGCCGAATGAGCTGTCGCTGGATGAAAATATAAAATTAGTACAGCGCTTTGTTGAAGAAAATGTTGGCAATAATAAAGTATACTGCTTCGCTATCCACGAGAAAAATGCAGCACTTGATGAACAAAACAAGCAACCTCATGCACACATTATGTTCAATGAACGAATTATTGAAAACAAGCAAAATGTAAAACCTGACTATCAGTTTTTTAAAAAATATAATGTTAAAAATCCGGAGTGGAGCGGCTATAAAAAAGATGAAAGGTTTACAAAATCCCTTGCGATTGGCTCTCAAAATACGTTTAACGTTCGTAAGAGCCTGGAAAAAATAATCAATGAAACTTACGAAAAAAATGGTTTGGATATTCGCGTTTCCTGCAAATCTTTAAAGGACTTGCGGGCTGAAGCCATGCTCAAAAATGATAAAGAACAATTCGATTATTACGACCGGCCGGCACAAAATCATCTGGGACCAAAGCTGGCTAACCAGATGAAAAAACAAATGAAAAAACCGGATTTTCAGTTTAAACATTTATCGGATAAAGTACGCCTCTATGTACTGTCGAAAGAAATAAAAACAACCTGCAATGAAATCTTAAAATACAAAAAAATCATCGCCGAACTGCGCGAAGTGGAAGCGCAGGAGAAATTAAATATCGTAAGCCTGAAGGCAGACCTTGCTGGTAAAACTCCTGAAGAAATTACTCTTAACGGAACTAAATTTGCCAACCGTTTGTATGCGTCTGCGTTTACGATTGGCAACAAAGTAAAAGAAAATAATCAGCGTATTGAAGCCGTGCAAAAATTCATTTTAAGTGATGAGCGCATACATAAAATAGCATTGTCCGTTTATACAAAAGGACAGAGTAAGCAAATAGATAAGGAGAAAAGAAAAGTAGCAAAGCTGCGCAAAGATTTTGACCCGGCCTTTGATAAATTCGCCCAAAAACAGATGCCGAAATGGCACGAATTAAATTATAAGCGCGAATATGCCGATGAAAAAAATAAATTACTAAAATGGCAGAATGACGTGTTGGAACGCGAAAAAAATCTTGCTGCTAAACTTGAAATTTACGAAAAAGAACTCAAAAAACCGGAACACATTAACGGTATTAAGGAAATTGAAGAAGCGCTTCATAAGAAAAATGAAGTACGCAAAAATTATCTGAAAGACCTTAAAGAAAGCAACCGTAATTTGAAAGCTATGGGCAGGCAGCTGCTATCCTTAAATAACAAATTACTTCCGGGTTATAACTATAAATTAGATAAAAATGCAGCTGATTTTATCAAAAAATCCAATCTTGAAAAACAGCGTGGCCATGACCCATCACTGCAAAGTAAGCTGGAAAGCAGCATAAATAAACTGAAAGCAGCTGTGAACAAAGCACGTGATGAACAGGTTAAAGGCGGCTTAAAGGCAGATTTGTCAGTTGACATTAGGGATAACGGCATGGAAATTTAAGTACCCACCAGCCACGCCAGCCGGAAGTTTTTATGCTTCTGCTGGCGTGGCTGTGTTTTTATAATTGACCTGTTGCTTAATTAACGCCAAACAAAATATATCAATCTGTTCAATCGTTCTAATTAGTTTAATGTGTTATAATTATAGTAATTAAAAGTTTTTACTATTCATTGTAATAATAAGCTTAAATTTAATCGCATATACGAAAGGAAGCTATGATGGATAACCAGGTGCATAATCAAATAGTTAGTTTTATTTGGGGCATTGCCGATGACTGCTTGCGCGATGTTTATGTTCGCGGCAAATACCGCGATGTTATTTTGCCGATGACGGTAATACGCCGTCTGGATGCCCTTTTAGAAGGCAGCAAAGAAGCCGTACTGGATATGAAACAGAAACTTGATGTGGCTAAAATAGATAACCAGTGGCCTGCTTTATGTAATGCAGCCGGGCAGGCTTTTTGCAATGCATCACCGTTTTTGCTGCGCGATTTAACAAGCCGTGCTAAAAAGCAAACATTAAAGGCAGATTTTATTGCCTATTTGGATGGCTTCTCTCCTAATGTTCAGGAAATTTTAGAAAAATTTAAATTCCGCAACCAAATTGATACAATGATTGACGCCGATATTTTAGGCGCTGTAATAGAAAAATTTGTTTCACCTGATATTAACCTTAGTCCTAATCCGGTTTATAGGGATGATGAAAAAACTATACTTAAACACCCTGGTCTTGATAATCATGGCATGGGCACAATTTTTGAAGAACTCATACGCAAATTTAACGAAGAAAACAACGAGGAGGCAGGCGAACACTGGACACCGCGCGATGTTGTGGAACTGATGGCGGATTTAGTGTTTACGCCTGTTGCAGAGCAAATTAAGGATGCAACTTATTCCTGCTATGACGGCGCCTGCGGCACGGGCGGGATGCTTACCGTAGCGCAGGAGCGTTTGCAGGATTTAGCTGCGCAGCACGGCAAAAAAGTATCTATTCATCTTTTTGGGCAGGAGATTAACCCGGAAACTTACGCTATTTGCAAGGCAGATATGCTGCTGAAAGGCGATGGCGAGCAGGCAGAGCATATCTCTTTCGGTTCTACCCTTTCATTGGATGGTAATGCTACGCGCCAATTTGATTTTATGCTTTCCAACCCGCCATATGGCAAAAGCTGGAAGGTAGACGCTGAAAAAATGGGCGGCAAAAAAGAAATTCTTGATACCCGCTTTAACACCTATCTTGAAAATGGCGAACAGCTTGCAATGATACCGCGTACAAGCGATGGGCAGCTTTTGTTTTTGCTGAACAATGTGGCAAAAATGAAGAAAGAAACAACGCTGGGAAGCCGCATTGCAGAAGTACATAATGGTTCATCCATTTTTACAGGTGATGCTGGCAGCGGTGAGAGCAATGCACGCCGTTATTTAATTGAAAATGACCTGGTAGAAGCAATTATAGCCGTGCCGGAAAATATGTTTTATAACACCGGCATTGGCACATATATTTGGATTTTAAGCAACAAAAAAGAAGAACGCCGCAAAGGTAAAATACAGCTGATTGATGCTACGGCAATGAAAGCGCCGCTGCGTAAAAACATGGGCAAAAAGAACTGTGAATTTACGCCGGAGCTGCGCCAGGAAATTGTACGCATTTTTATGGAAATGGAAAACAGCGAAGTAAGCAAAATTTTTGATAACGATGAGTTTGCTTATTATTCTATTACCGTAGAGCGCCCGCTGCGCCTGCGGGTATACCCGCAGCGAGAAATACCGAATAGCTTGTTTAAAAAGCCAGAAGAATGGCAAGCCACTAAAAATGCTGTTGTCTCTGTACCGGCAGATACGCCCGTTGATGATTGGGCAGCTTTTGCAAAAGCTACCAAACTAAAAGCGGCAGTGCTGAAAAAAATACGCCCCTTTATTACAGAAAAAGACCCAACAGCGAAACCTGTTGAAGGCGAGCCGGATGTTGAATTGCGCGATACGGAAACAGTGCCGTTTAAATATGAGGGCGGCATAGCAACCTTTATGCAGAACGAAGTGCTGACCTATGCGCCGGATGCCTGGGTTGATGAAAGCAAAACGCAGATAGGGTATGAAATACGATTTACAAAATATTTTAAAAAAGAAAAAGCAATAGTTGATTTGTTATCTATTGAAAATAAAATAAGGCGTATACAATCTGTTATTAATAAACAATTAGAATTTCTTGTTCCACATCCATATACATCTTATAAAAAAATTGATGAATATTGGTTATCTGAAATACCTTCTCATTGGAAGGCAATAAAAATAAAGTTTTTGTTTGATGAACGTTCGGAGAAAGGTTATCCAAAGGAACCTTTATTAGCAGCTACACAAAATATGGGGGTTGTTCCTAAAGATATATATGGTCAAAGAACTGTAATAGCAACAAAAGATTTAGAAATGCTAAAATTAGTAAAAAAAGATGATTTTGTTATTTCATTAAGGTCTTTTCAAGGAGGTATAGAACGAGCTTATTATCAAGGAATTATTAGCCCTGCGTATACCATTATGATTCCCAAAGGGATAACTGTAAATTATTTTAAGCATTTAGCAAAATCAAAAGCATTTATAGATTTACTGCAATCATGCGTAACGGGAATTCGTGAAGGTCAAAATATTGATTATAAAATGCTTAAAAATATTCGAATACCAGTTCCGCCGATAGAGGAACAAAAACATATTTCAGAATATCTTGATAGCATAAATGCACGCATAAATGCACGCATAAATGAGATTGAATTATTAAGAAAGTATAGAGATTCTATTCTTTCAGGTATTGTTACAGGAGAAAACGATATTCGTGATATTCAAGTTGATAAATATGAATTTGAGGCTGAAGATATTGATGTAGAAATATTTCAAAATGAGAAAATTTAAATGAATAGAGTGATGTATCATGAGTACAGAGTTTGATTTGACAATATCAATTCCATCAGATGAGGAAGGATATGTATTACTTCAGTGTCCTAATTGCGGTACATACTTTAAACTCACTCCAGCGGATATAAAGGATGACGGAGTATTGGAAGTATTTTGCCCAAGTTGTGGTCTAATTAGCGAAAATTATATTACTGAAGATGTTACTGAATTAGCTGTGGCAATGGTAAAAAATAAAGCGATGGAAATAATACATAAAGAATTCAAGAGAATAGAACATAAATTTAGTAATGGAGCGGTAGTGTTTAAAGCAGGAATGCGGCCAAAACAAGAATACGAAAGTCCGATTAATTCTGGGATAGAAGCTTTAGAAGAGACATATTTTCCTTGTTGTAAACGGTATGCAAAAATAAAACCTTTGTTAAAAATGACTGGTTGTTATTGTCCATTTTGTGGGGTGAAAAATTATGAACTTGAATAGAACGGAATTGCGTAAAATAACATATGATTTTAATTGTATATCAAGTAGGCTTTTGCAAGCTAATTATGAAGATTACATTGATGTTGTACGTAAATTTATTTCTTTTGTTAAAAGTACACCAATAATTTATGATTATATTATAGACTGTGGTTCTTGTAACTTTAATCTTGATGATGAATTCAGTCAAATTGCACAATCCTATGGAAGGTGTATTTTTAGCACAGGTAACACAAATGAGGAAGAAGTAAGTAACGTATTTGCTGTACTTGATTATTTGGCGCAAAAGGATACAAACACTTTACTTTCAGTTGTTTATGGTTATGCTTCTTCAAACCAATATCAAGATAAAGTTAAAGCATTCAATGCTCGTTATGTAATGATTCTTTTAAGACATATTGAAAGTTATTTGACTAAAATTGGTATAGACATGGGACTTGATGAAAAAATAAAATATTCTATTACTGTAAGCAATGGACAAGTTAATATTGCTAATGATAGTGCAACTATTACAGCTGAAAATAATGTTTGTAATGATTTAGCAGAATTTGATAAATTAATTAAAAATATTAGAAATTTAGGCGTTAATATTACTGGAGAAGATGCTGAAATTTTATACGATAATTTAGATGTTATTGAGGAGCAAATAAAATCTGGTAAACCGAAAAATGGCTTCATTAAAACTGCTATTAATGGCATTAAATCTATTAAAGGGACTACTGAATTTATTACTGCTGTAGCGGAATTAGCACAGCTTTTGAAAACAATTATGTAATATGGGGTGAAATATATGGGTTTTACCAACACCAAAGAAAGCGGGCTGGAAGCCCTTATAGTAAAAGGCCTTGTTGAACAAAACGGTTACGAAGAAGGCAAAAACGAAGATTACAACAAAGAATACGCCGTTGATGAAACGCGCTTGTTCCGCTTTTTAAAAGTTACGCAGCCGCAGCAAATGGAAAAGCTCGGCGTGTTCACTTCTGCGCAGAAAAAACGTGCCTTTTTAAACCGTTTGCAGGGCGAGATTGCCAAACGCGGCATTATTGATGTGCTGCGCAACGGTATAAAGGTTTACCCGGTAGACATTATTATGTTTTATCTTACGCCGACGGAGAACAATGATAAAGCACGGGAGCTGTTTGCTCAAAACATTTTCAGTGTAACAAGGCAGCTACGCTATTCTATCAGCGCAAGCAAGCTGGCGCTTGATTTATGTGTATTTATTAACGGCTTGCCGGTTATTACTTTTGAATTGAAAAACCAGTTAACCAAACAGAATGTTGAGGACGCAGTGCAGCAGTATAAAACAGACCGCGACCCGCGAGAGCTGCTGTTCAGCTTTAAACGTTGCATGGTGCATTTTTCTGTGGACGACGCACACGTAAAATTTTGCACTAAGCTTTGCGGCAAGGATAGCTGGTTTTTACCCTTTGATAAAGGTTATAACGATGGTGCCGGTAACCCGCCTAATCCTAACGGCATAATGACGGATTATCTTTGGAAGGACATTCTTACCAAAGAAAAATTGACACTGATTATTGAAAATTTTGCGCAAGTAGTTGTGGACGTTGACCAGGAAACCAAACGGAAGAAGGAAAAACAAATCTTTCCGCGTTATCATCAGCTTGATGTGGTTACAAAGCTTTTAGTAGATGTAAAAGAAAATGGCATTGGTAAAAAATATTTAATTCAGCACAGTGCCGGCAGCGGCAAATCCAACTCCATCGCATGGCTGGCACATCGGCTTATAGGGCTGGAAGCGAACGGGCATCCGATGCTTGATTCTGTTATTGTTGTTACGGACAGGCGCATTTTAGATAAGCAGATACGTGATACAATTAAACAGTTTATGCAGGTGCCAAGCACTGTGGTCTGGGCAGAAAGCTCCGGCGTTTTAAATAAAGCTATTACCGAAGGCAAGCGCATAATTGTTACCACTATTGAGAAATTCCCATATATTGTGCCGCAAATTGGTGTAGAACACAGGGATAACCATTTTGCCATTATTATTGACGAAGCTCATTCAGGGCAAAGTGGTAGAAACTCTGCGCAGATGAACCTTGCCCTTTCCGGCCTTGCTTCTGATAATGAAATGGACAATGAGGACAAAATCAATGCTATGATGGAAGGGCGTAAGCTTTTAAATAACGCCAGCTATTTTGCCTTTACGGCGACACCGAAAAACAAAACGCTGGAAACTTTTGGCGTTTCTTATGAGGAAAATGGAGAAATTAAGCATCGTCCATTCCATATTTACACTATGAAGCAGGCCATTCAGGAAGGCTTTATTTTAGATGTGCTGCAGAATTACACTCCTATCGACAGCTTTTATAAACTGATTAAAACTGTTGAAGATGACCCGATGTTTGATAAAAAGCGGGCGCAGAAAAAACTGCGTAGTTTTGTGGAAAGTAACAGCAATACTATCGCTAAAAAGGCGGCTATGATGGTGGAACACTTCCACGAACAGGTTATTGCCAAAGGTAAAATTGGCGGTCAGGCGCGCGCCATGGTTGTTACTGCCAGTATACCGCGCTGTCTTGAATATTATTACGGCATTAATAAATGCTTGGCGGACAGGCACAGCCCATATAAAGCTATTGTTGCTTTTTCGGGCGAATGTAAATACAAAGGCCAGGAGCCGCCACTGACATCAGCGGGATTGAATGGTTTTGCTGATGCCAAGATACCTAAAAAATTTAAAAGCGACCCTTATCGCCTGCTGATTGTGGCGGATATGTTTCAAACAGGATTTGATGAACCACTGCTGCATACAATGTATGTTGATAAAATGCTTTATGATATTAAGGCTGTACAGACGCTTTCGCGCCTTAACCGCTGCCATCCTAAAAAGTATGATACGTTTGTTTTGGATTTTGCTAACAAACCGGAAGTTATACAGCAATCGTTTGAACGTTATTACCGTACCACTATTCTTTCCGGTGAAGCTGACCCCAACAAACTTTATGACCTTGTGCAAATAATGGAGGATTATCAGGTTTACACCAACGAAGATGTGAACCTGCTTGTAAACCTTTATCTTGATGGCGCAGAACGTGATAAGCTTGACCCTGTTTTGGATGCCTGCACTGTTATTTATAAAGCACTGGAAACAGATGACCAGATTAAATTTAAGAGCGCAGCTAAATCATTCTGCCGTACTTATGGTTTTCTTGGTGCAATATTGCCTTATGGTAATGCTGATTGGGAACGGCTTTCAATATTCTTAAATCTTTTAATACCCAAGCTGCCGTCACCGCGCGATGATGACCTTTCGCAGGGAATTTTGGAAACGATTGATTTAGAAAGTTACCGCAACGAAGCACGTGAAACAATGGCTATTAAGCTGCAAGATGAAGATGCAGAAGTTGCGCCTGTACCTGCGGGTAAGGTAGGGCATATTATTCAGCCGGATTTAGATTTGCTTTCAGTAATTATTGCTAGCTTTAATGATATGTTTGGTAACATCAAGTGGAATGATGCTGATAACGTTTTTCGGCAGATTAGAGAGATTCCTGCTATGGTATCGCGTGATGAAAAATACCAAAATGCTATGAAGAACTCTGATGAAGAAAGTGCAAGACTGGAAAATGAACGTGCTTTGCAGCAAGTTATTTTTGCCATCATGTCGGATAATATGGAATTGTTTAAGCAATATCAGGATAACCCATCGTTTAGAAAATGGCTTACTGATTTTGTGTTTAACATAACTTATAACAAAGAAGGTAAACCCTATACGACACCAATACAAAAAGCTGTTGTATATGAAGTGTCAAAACAGCAAACGTTTTTAGCAGCAGAAGATAGCGAAGCATTTGGCAAAAAGAAGGATGGAAATAAATAATTGCTGTTATGGATGGTTTAAAAGACAACTACGAACTTTTAATCAGTTGGTGGAAAGCGCTTAATATTACTGATGCCGCTGCACTAGCAGATGCTTTTAACTGTCATATCATTAATTTTGCGTATAATTCCGGCAATATTGAAAACCCTAATGTTACTTATCATGATGTTAGCGAAGTGTTTGAACATGACGGTGTTAGCGGCTACACCGGTGATTTGTGCACTCTTTTTGAAATCCGTAATGCCAAAGTTGCCATGGAATACTTTTTTAAAGCCTTTCGAGAAAAATTATCGTTTGATGAAACCTTCATCAAAGAATTGCAGCGGCGTTTAACGCTGAACACTTATGATAAGTGCCGTTGGCAGCGTGGTGAACGCCCTGGTGAATACAAAAAGGCGATTATGTTACCGGGAGGAACGAAATCGGTGCGCCGGCCGAAGATGTTTCGGATGAAATGCAGGAGCTGTTAGAGGATTTAGAAATTTTGCCGGAAGAACCGGAAAAAATTTTAACAGCAGCGGCTTTCTTTCATGCGAAGTTTGAAAATATCCATCCCTTCGCTGAGGGGAACGGACGTACCGGCCGCCTTGCAATGAATTACCTGCTTGCCCTTAATAACTACTCACCGCTTATCATCCATCAGGAGGACAGAAAAGCGGACTTTGAAGCCCTTGAAGCGTGGACATTGAGCAGAACCTAAAACCGTTAAAAACATTCCTGCTGGAGCAGCTTATAAAAACATGGGCAAAACGCATGAACTTTTGGAAAAAAGAAACTAAAACGAAGAGCCTTCGTAAAAATCCGTTCGCTTTCTGCATATATTTAGAAAGCGTTTTGATAGATTTACGAAGGCTTTTTTATATTTTTTGATTTTGCAAATAAATTCCGAATAATGGAATTTATTTGCAAAAAAGAGCGCATTATGGTAAAATTTTAACAAAGGAGGAATGAATATGCTTATATTATCTTTAAGTTGTAATAATATATTCATGTTCAGTGATTTTTATCTAGATTTTACCTATTCACGCAAAATTAACAATTCTATGGCAGAAAATGATAAACTTTTTCCGAATTCTAAAATAAACGTTCGAAAAAGTATGATATTAATGGGTGGGAACGCATCTGGTAAAACAACATTTGGTAAATTGTTGTGTGCTATTAATAATTTTGTGTTAGGAAGAGAAGTAGCTGAAAAGAATTTAAATTTATTTGAAGCTATTTATGATAAATCCAAGGATGCTAATTTTACTATAGAATTTGTTATTGACAGGATAGCATTTAAAGTTGAATGTGTGTTTAATGTATCGGGGATAATTAGAGAAAAAATTACTGAACATTCTATTTTAGCTTCATATAATATAAAAAAATTGCGTGATGTTTTGGAAAATGAAGAAAAAAATGTAAAAATATATACAAACGATAATCTTGGAATACAGGATAATAAACAGAACGAAAAAAATATTAAGCCGTTTTTTTCTAAGATTTTAAAAAATCCAGCGAATGAGGAATTATACAATAAATTAAGTAATAATATTGGATTTCACTATTTATTTTCTAATTTTGCCGAACAGTCTAATGAAACAACTATTAATATACCCATAGATTTGCTTAATAGTATATTGCCTGAAATAGATAATTCCATCAAAAAAATTGTTAGAATGGTACCAGACGATAAAACTTTAAAAAATAATACTTATGTAATTGTTTTTAATAACGGGGATCAACTTACAATACCTGATGGTGATTTAAAAAATGCTAATAAAAGTAGATTATCTCATGGTACTTATGAAGCTCTTACTTTTTTGAATATTTTAGAAGAAATCAAGGCTAGAAAAAAAGATATTATTTTTGTTGATGAAAAATTACCTCATTTACATAGCGAATTAGAAGCTTATTTGATAAAAAAAGCATTTCTAATTTTACGAGATTCGCAAATGTTTTTCACTTCTCATAATAGCGAACTTTTGGATTTAAACATTCCATATAATGCTTTTATGTTATTTAAGCGTACAGATGAATTTAATCAGGCTTTCTTTATAAATAATAAGTTTAATAAAAACGATAGAAGTTTAAAAACTTATTATGAAAATGATTATTTTGGAGTTTTACCTGATTATAGTAATTTAGATGCTTATTTCGAAGGTGAAAATGATGAATAAGAGGCTTTATATTGTTGAGGGAGAGATTGAAAAAAGATTTTTGGAACAATTACGAGAATGTAACATTATAAAGCCAGGTAGGGTAAAAAAGTGGAAAATGATGCATGAAAAATTAACCCCTAGGAGTGACATTTTAACCAAGCGAGTAGATGAAATTATAGCTGTTATTGATATTGATTGCTGTGATGAGTGTCATTTAAACACATTTACTCTTAATATTAAGGAACTTAAGAAAATTGGAAAAGTTTTCGTTCTTGTTCAAAATCGTAATTTTGAAGATGAATTGTTGAAAATATTTAATTTTAGTACAATTTCTAATTTATGCATTTTTTTTAATATTAAAAATCGTACAAGAAAAGATTTGAAAACTTTTTTAAGTAAAAGTGTAGTTTATAAAGATAAAATAAACAAAGAAAATATTAAAATGTATGGACAATGTTATTCATCTTTTAACTATGAGGCAATGAAAATAAATTTTATTACAGGACAAAAACTATAATGTTGTTAATTTAATAACAGAAAGCACTTAAGTTAATTAACTTAAGTGCTTTTTATAATTACCTTGAAATGAAAAGTAGCTATGAAGATAAAAAATATTTATTATTAAAGTACTGGTTACATTTCAGTCAAAACAAAAATGATACTATCAATTTTTCTTGCTATAGTAGTGATTGGAGTTAAATTGTGATTAATAAGAGTACTTAGAATTAACAACTAAGAAAATAATTTATAAAAGTTATACATATAGCAATATAATATGATTCATCTTCTTTGTTAAAATATTTTTAATTAATAAACAAACTGCTTAATTCAAACAAGTTTCGCATTTTGCCCCGTTTAACATAAAAAGCATAGTTGCTATTCGGACCTGCGTCACTGCGCGCCTGTGAACCAAAAAGATAAACAGCGTCCAATCCATATTTTTCGGCAATAGGCGATACTAACTATTTCAGTTTTTCTATATCTGCTTTTATAAAATTACCTTATTTTGCACGTTTAAGCTATTTATATTATACTAAAGATAGCAGTAATATAGGAGTTTTACAATGGAAAAAGATGAAGAATTATTTGAAGTGGATGAAGTTGCGTTACAAGAAATGGAAGCGTATTTAAAAACGGCTCCAAGAAATAAACGTACAGTAAAAATGGAGCATTGGCTGGAGAAACAAAGAGCATTTTTGTTGAAAATAAAACCAGAACTGCACCCGCATAATAAAGAGCGTCAAATAAAATCCCGTCCAACCGAAAAACGGCGTGCTTTAGCAAAGTCCTGTAAACGTGCTTGGGATAATGCCATACAAAGCGGTAAAATAATAAAATCCGGAAACACGTATAAAATAAACGATTCGAATAACCCTGCTGATGAATATTTGGCGATAGCAGCGCAGATAAGTGATAAAGCGGGCAGCGATGTTCTTATCGCCGGTAGTTCTGCTGTTCAGTTTTATAGTGCAAACAGCTTTTTAAATACAAAGCTTGAACTTATTACAAAAGATGCTGACAAAATAAAGGCTACTTTGCAGGATTTAAGTTTTAAAACTGATACTGACGATAATTGGTATATCGAAAATTCAGCAATTCAAATTAAATTATCAGCATCGGAAGAAACACAACTATATCAAGATGTTAATAAAATAATTACACCATACGGCTTGGTTCTGATGGTCAAAATTGAGGATATATTACTTCAGCGTATCAGCGAAAGTAAAGATTTTTTAAGCACTTCGGAATGGGCAGAATATTTGCTTTATACTCATTATGAAACTGTGAATACGAATTATCTTCGAGAACAGGCAGCATTATTGGGATGTTTGTATAATTTTACACAATTATACAAAGAAGTAAATTTTGTACGAAATAATAGTACGCGCGAATTATTCTTGTAATTTTATAATTAAAGAGGTGATATGATGTTAGAAAAATTATACGAAGCTATTGAAAAAGCTGTAATTAATAATAAACCAGTAAAATTTCCTGAAGAAGATATTGAAAAGCTGGAACTTAAAATGTTACCGGGAGAAAGAATATTAATTACAAATCTCGGATGGGTAGATAACGGCAAAGTATATAATCCTATACTTGGTGCAGAATTCCGACCGGAGTACTACACAGCAAAACTTTATGTTGTGGGCAATATAAATAATAGCTGGAGCAGCGATAGAACATGGATGTTTGTAAAAGAAAACAGATATGGAGCAAAAAAAGATTTGCAGAACACATCAAATGAAAAATTAGAAGAATATAAATATAATCCAGCTGATTATCCCTATCCTCTAAATGACGATATAGAAAAAGTCTACAAAGCATACCGCGAAAAAAACATTGGCAAGTTAGAGGCAGCGATACAAAATTTATATTTTACCTTAAAGCAGGCAAAAAGGGACAATATTTTATCCGATGTAAAAGTGAATGAGATGCAGCAGTATTTCCTCGCTTTAAGAAATTTTTGATAAAGTTGATTATGCCGTATAAAGGAAAAAGCCCTGATACCTTTAAGAACAGGAAAACGGTATCAGAGCCTACCACTAATTGAATTATACATCGTTTTTATTATAACATTACGTGTTTATTGCGTCAAACAAAAAAGAATATTTAAATTTGCGATACGAGCCCATCAAAAATATGTGGGCATATAATTACACTTATTTTGAATAAAAAACGCTCAGAAGCAAAATCTGAAAGCGTGAGGGCTATGTTTTTGTAGCTGATTACACTATTTAAATATTAACTCTTTTTAAATTAAACATATAAGACACATTGAACATATAACATTAGTTGATTTTAATAAAGCTAAAATACGACAAAATAACGAATGGTTTAGAATTAACACATGATAAATAATCAAAAAAGTTTACATAATGAACGGTTTAAACAATAAAATTTTGCATAAAATGCTTGATTGTTACATATAAAATAGTAAATTCCGCTATCGTAAAAACTCCTAAGCTGTAGGTCGGCAGTTCGAATCTGCCCGGGATCACCAGTAAATATGCGCACTTGCAAGCGATTGTAAGTGCGTTTTTTTATGCGTTCTTCGTGTCAAGATCAAATTCAAGACTAAATTTGAATAAAAAAATCCGTCAGAGCGTTTTTTGATTCTGACGGATTTTTTATTAGTGAATTAATAAATCTTGGGGATATGAGGAAATGTTGAATCTCAGGATTTTTTTATTGGAAAATTCATAGCATAAATTCATAAAAAACAAAGTTTGTGCTATTGAAAGCATAAACTTTTAAAATGCAAAATAAATATTGCTGTCTGATTTACAGAGCTTTTTTACTCCTTAACCATAAACAACACTAAATGAGCCGCTGCAATAACAAACCCCCGCCGGAATTTTATGCTTCAAGCGGGGGTTATCGTTTAAGGCGAAGTATCAGTAAATTTTATTTTGCAGTTTTCAGTTCGGTCCAGTAACGGTCGTACATAGGCAGTGCATCGCCGATATCAATCAGCCATTCGCCTTTGTCGATGTTATCCATACCGATTTTCAGCATCGGGTCATTTTTAAATTCTTCGCTGTGGAATTCCTGAGCTTTTTCGTTCGGGTCATTGTAGCCGATGTATTCATAGTTTTTAGCGCTGATTTTCGGGTCATAGATAAAGTTGATGAATTTTTCGGCCAGTTCTTTATGTTTTGCGCCTTTGGGGATAGCAAAGGTATCAGCCCAGATGGTAGCGCCTTCTTTAGGTACTACAAAGCCGATATTGGGGTTGTCTTTCAGGGTGTAGCTTGCGTCGCCGGTCCACATAGTGCCAATCCATGCTTCTTCGGCAATGAATTTTTGTTTAATGGTATCGGTATCGAAAGCAAGTACGTTAGGTGCAAGTGCTTTCAAATCCTGGAAGGCTTTTTCAACCTGTGCCGGGTCGGTACTGTTGTTGGAGAAGCCGTTTTTCTTTAATGCCATGCCGATGGTTTCGCGGCTGTCATTTAAAAGAATCAGGCGGCCTGCATATTCAGGGTTCCACAAATCTTCCCAGCTGTCGGGAATGTCTTTAACATAGTTTTTGTTGTAGGCAATGCCGGTAATGCCCCAGGTGTAAACGAGGGAATGGTCGCCGGTGGGGTCATAAACCGGTGCTTTTAAAGTGCTTACAATGTTTTTGGCGTTGGGGATGTTGTCCATGTTCATTTTTTCCAGCAAATCAAGTTTGAGCATGGTTGCAACCATATAGTCAGAAGGCTGGATTACATCGTACTGTGCTCCGCCGGCCTGAATTTTAGCCAGAAGTTCTTCATTGTTGGCAAATACGTCGTAATTAACCTTACAATTGTATTGCTTTTCAAATTCGGCAATTACCTCCGGGTCAAAATTGTCGGCCCAGCTAAAGAGGTTGAGAACCTGCTGTTCTCCTCCTGCCGCTGCATCTTTCTTTTCTGTGTCACCTCCGCAGCCTGTCAGGAGAAGGGCCATGGTCAGTACGGAAACGAGAAAGACCAAAAGTTTTTTCATTTTGCAAATCATCCTTTCTTTATTTGGTTTTATTGAACCGTTTTACGGCGTCAATCTTTGTTTTTGCTGCTGTGCTGCGGCTGTAGAATCTGCGCAATTACAATCAGCGAAATGGTTGCGAACATTAAGAGTGTGGAAAGGGCGTTAATTTCCGGCGAAATGCCGCGTTTTACCATAGCGTAAATATAAAGCGGCAGCGTGGTGGAGTTAGGCCCGGCCACGAAGAAGCTGATGATAAAATCATCAATGGAAAGGGTAAAGGCAATCAGCGCGCCGGCGATAATACCTGGCATGGCAAGCGGCAGGGTAATATAACGGAAGGTTTGAAACGGCGTTGCGTACAAATCCATGGCTGCCTGCTCAAGTTCATGGCGCATGCCTTCAAGCCTTGCGTTAACGGTAATTACCACAAAGGAAAGGCAGAAGGTGATGTGCGCTAAAATAAGCGTAACTTTACCGAGCGGAACCTGCGTCTGTGCAAACAGCACCAGAAGGCTCAGGCCCATAACGATTTCCGGAATCAGTATCGGCAGATACAAAAGCCCGTTAATAACAGGTTTGCACTTATACTGATAGCGGTTGAGGGCAATGGCGGCAATTGTGCCGAGCACGGTGGAAACAACGGTGCTGATAACTGCGATAAACAGGCTGTTCATAAGGGCTTCCAGCACGCGGCGGTTTTGGAACAGCGAAGCGTACCAGTCGAGCGTAAAGCCTGTCCATACGGCGTTAATACGCGATTCGTTAAAGGAATACAGCGCAAGAATTAACAGCGGCAGGTATAAAAAGGCCAGTATTACAAGCGAATAGGCCAGAAGAAGATGGCTACGCCACGTCTTTTGCATCTTTAGCCCCTCCTTCCTGTGACTGCAAAGCCTTGTAGTAAAGGATAATCAGCACAAGGCTCATTACTGCCAGCACAATGGAGAGCGCGGAGCCAAAAGGCCAGTCGCGCGCTGCCAGAAACTGGTTCTGGATGAGGTTGCCGATAAGGGCGGATTTGGCGCCGCCCATAACGTCCGGTACAACGAACATACCGAGCGAGGAAATAAACACTAAAATTGTGCCTGCGGCAATGCCGGGCATTGTCAGCGGCAGGGTAACCTTGCGGAAAGCCGTCATCGGCGATGCGCCAAGGTCGGAGGCTGCTTCAAGCAGGCGCAGGTCAAGCTGTTCTATGGAAACGTAAATCGGCAGCACCATAAAAGGCAGCAGGGCGTAAATCATGCCCAGCATTACGGCCGCGTCGTTGTACAGCATCTGAAGTGGCTGCTCAATAAGCCCCAGTTTCATTAAAAAGGTGTTTACAACACCCTGCGTGCGCAGAATGATAACCCACGCATAAGAGCGGATTAAAAAGTTAATCCAGAAAGGTATCATCACGAGAATCAGCCCCGGCTGCTGCCATTTTTTAGGCAGGCGTGCAATAAAATATGCCAGCGGGTAGCCCATGATAATGGTAGCAACGGTAGTAATAACCGCTACTATCAGAGTGTCGGCAAAAATCTGCAAATATAAAGGTTCTAAAAAACGCAGATAATTTTTTAGGGTGAATTCAAAAATTATTTGTCCGTAAGGCGTGCGCCCGGCAAAGGAAACGGCAACTACGATGAGAAGCGGGATAACGAAAAAGATGCTTAACCAGAGCATTGCCGGGGCAACCATCAGTTTTCCGTTTTTCATCGCGATACTTTCACCTCGTCTTTTTTATACCACCAAATGCCTACGCGCTCATCGGGCGACCAGCGTTTAACGTCGTCAAAATACTGGTAGGCCACAACGGTCTGGTTGGAGTTATCCAGGCGGATAAATACTTTATCAATGGTACCGTAAAACACAACGTCTACAACGGTACCGTAATAACCGGGTTCCGGGTGCTGCTTTTCCGCCTGTTCGTCTTCGTATTCCGGGCAGAGGTTGAGCTTTTCCGGGCGGATAACAAGCGTTTCGCTTTCCGTTTCAAAAAAGTTGCTTTCGCCGATAAATTTGGCTACAAAGCGGGTGTTGGGGTAATGGTAAATCGTGTCCGGGTTGTCGTCCTGTTCGATAACGCCCTTATTCATAACCACAATGCGGTCGCTCATGGTAAGCGCTTCTTCCTGGTCGTGCGTTACATAAATGAAGGTAAGGCCAAGGCCGCGTTGCAAATTCTTAAGTTCCAGCTGCAAATTTTTGCGCAGCTGGTAGTCAAGTGCGCCCAGCGGCTCATCCAGTAAAAGCACTTTGGGGTTATTTACAAGGGCACGGGCGATGGCTACGCGCTGCTGCTGGCCGCCGCTCATCTGCTGCGGACGGCGGTTGCGGAATTCTTCAAGCTGCGTAAGGTACAGTACCTGCGCTACACGTTCCTTTTGTTCTTCGGCGGGTACTTTTTTCATCATCAGCCCAAACTTTATGTTTTCCTCAACAGTCATGTGAGGGAATAATGCGTAGTGCTGAAAAACCATATTGACATCACGTTTATAGGGCGGTTTATTGGTAACGTCTTCGTCATCAAGGAAAACTTTGCCGGTAGTAGGCGTATCAAGCCCCGCAATCATACGCAGCAAAGTGGTTTTGCCGCAGCCGGAAGGTCCTAAAAGCGTTAAAAACTCACCGTCATAAATGGTAAGGTCCAGCTTGGGGATGATGAGGTTATTGCCGTACTTTTTGGTAATTCCCTGCAAACGGATCATTTCTTCCATTTTTTAGTTGTCACAACCTTTCATAAAAAATTTTGTTTGCATGATACTAATATAATAATATCATATTATAAACAAATTTGTGTAAAAAAATCAATGCTTTTTTGAAAAAAATGCAGGAGAGGCAAAAAAAACAGAGAATATTAAACTTCATAAAGAATAATTTAGGAATTTTGCTGATTTTCATGAAAAATGCGTATTTTTTGCGGGGTGAAAAAATGCTGAGTAAAAAGTTTATAGAGTTTTTGTTTGAAGGTGCGCATATACAGCGTTGGAATGACCATATCCGTCCCAACGGCTTTACGGAACTGGACAAACAGGCGCATAAAATGATGATTTTGTATATCCTTGCCAAGTATGAGGAGCAGGACCACGGGGCAAAATTAAACTGGCGCGTGCTTATTGAAGGCGGTATTTTTGAATTTATGCACCGCATTATTTTAACGGACATCAAGCCGCCTATTTACCACGAGCTGATGCGCGTGCACGGACGCAAGCTGAACGCCTGGATTTACAGCCAGCTTGAACGCCGCGTGCCGGAACTTGATGAAGTGTTTTTCGATAAACTAAAACGCTGGTTTGATTATCCGGAAGAAAACCGGCTGGAGAAAAAACTTTTGCGGGCGGCACACTACCTTGCCACGCAGTGGGAATTTGGCATTATTTACCATTTTAATCAGGCAATTTACGGCATTGATGCCACTAAAGCCGCCATTGAAAGCAATATCGAGGACCATTATGATTTGGCCGGTGTTCAGAAAATATCGCTGAAAGGCAAAACCAGCAAATTTATTGACCTTGTAGGGCAGCTGCGTTTTCAAAAACGCTGGGCGCAGTCGCCGCGCGTGCCGGAAACTTCTGTTATGGGGCATGTGCTGATAGTTGCCATTTTGGGATATTTCTGTGCGGCAGAGCTTGGCGCCTGCGATGAACGTATTGTAAATGATTTTTTGTGCGGCCTGTTCCATGATTTGCCGGAGGTACTGACACGCGACATTATTTCGCCGGTTAAAACTTCTGTGGAAGGGCTTGACGATTTAATTAAGGATATTGAAAAACGTCAGGTTGCCGAAAAACTGCTGCCACTGCTGCCGTGGGGCTGGCACGAGGAAATTATTTATTTTACGCAGAACGAGTTTACCAACCGCGTAATGCTTGACGGTGTTCCAACCGAGGTGAGCGAAGAAGAATTGAACGGCAAATATAATGTGGACGGGCATGGCTATAAAGCGGTGGACGGCAGAATGTTAAAAGGCTGCGACCATCTGGCGGCTTTTGTTGAAGCCTATCTTTCAACAGAGTACGGCATAACAAGCAAGCATCTGCTTAACGGCATGGCCGATTTGCGTGAAAAGTACAAAAACAAAACCATTGCCGGTATTAATTTTGGCGCAGTGTATGATGAATTTCCGGAGCTTAAAACCAATTTATAAATTGAATGCAAGTTTATGAAAATTCAGTTTATAACCAAAAATAAGTGGACACTTGTATTTGCAAGAGTTATAATGAAGCTGAAAGCAGCTCTTTAGATATGAATTTATCTTAGCTGTACAATATATTATATTTAAGATTTTTAAAGGAGGCATGGATTATGAATTTATTTGAAATGGCGCAGATTCCGCTGAACAAAGCTATTGAGGTTATGAAGCTTGACCCGAATGCGGCGGCAATTATTGCCTGCCCGGAAAGAACCCTGGAAGTTTCCATTCCTGTAAAAATGGATGACGGCACTACCAAAGTATTTACCGGTTACCGCAGCCAGCACAGCACAATTATGGGCCCGGCCAAAGGCGGCATCCGTTATCATCAGAGCGTTAATATGGACGAAGTAAAAACTCTGGCTTTCTGGATGACCTGCAAATGCGCAGTTGCCAATCTGCCTTACGGCGGCGGCAAAGGCGGCATTATTGTTGACCCGTCCAAACTTTCGCAGGCAGAACTTGAACGTTTGACCCGCGGCTACATTGACAGAATCGCTCCCATTATCGGCGAAAAAATGGATATTCCTGCCCCTGATATGAATACCAACGCTCAGATTATGGGCTGGATGATGGACGAATACAGCAAGCTGAAAGGCCAGTATGAACCGGGCTTCATTACCGGCAAACCAATCTGCATCGGCGGCTCTTTGGGCCGTACCGCAGCTACCGGACGCGGCGTAATGGTTGCAGCAGGCGAAGCAATTAAAGCCATGGGCATTAAACCCGAAGAAGCAACCTGCGCAGTACAGGGCTTCGGCAACGTAGGCAGCTGGACTGCTAAACTCATTCACGACCTTGGCGTTAAAATTGTGGCTTTAAGCGATGTTTACGGCGCTATTATGAATGAAGACGGACTTGACCCGTACGAAGTCGAAAAACACGTACAGGAAACCGGCAGCGTAGTAAACTTCCCGGGCAGCAAAGCTATCAGCAACGCCGACCTTCTGGCAATGGAAGTTACCGTACTTGCTCCGTGCGCAATGGAACTGCAGATTACCAAAGATAATGCGGCTGACGTTAAGGCAAAAATTATCGTTGAAGGTGCTAATGGCCCGACAACTCCTGAAGCTGACGAAATTCTTGATAAAAAAGGCATTCTGGTTGTGCCGGATATTCTCGCCAACGGCGGCGGCGTAACCGTAAGCTACTTTGAATGGGTTCAGTGCCTGTACCGTTATTTCTGGACTGAAGAAGAAGTTATTGATAAACAGACCCAGTTAATGATCGGCGCGTTTAAACAGGTATATGACACCGCTAAAAAATACGAAGTTAACATGCGTACCGCAGCTTATATCGTAGCCCTTAACCGTCTGGACGAAGCTATGAAATTCCGCGGCGCATATTAATAAGCGTTTTAAACTTCATTAAAATTTAATTGATTAATGGCAGTATTAAACCCCGGCAGCCGTTACTGCCGGGGTTTTGTGTGAATGCAGAGGGAGGATTTATGAAAGATTTGCAAAAGAGCTGCAAGATTGCTGTGGTACAGGCTGCTCCTGTATTGTTTAATAAAAAAGCCTGTGTGGAAAAGGCAGTGGCACTCATTAAAAAATGTGCTGAAAACAAGGCTGAATTAATTGTATTTCCGGAATTGTTTATACCGGGATATCCTTACGGAATGACTTTTGGTTTTACTGTTGGCAGCAGAAATGAAGCCGGACGTAAAGACTGGCTGCGGTATTATGAAAACAGCATTGTTGTACCTGGACCTGAAACGGAGCTTTTGGCAAAGGCGGCAAAAGACGCAGGTGCCTGGCTCAGTATTGGCGTGTCTGAACGTGATGCCGTAACGGCAACGCTGTATAATACTAATTTATTCTTTTCGCCGGAAGGTGAAATTATTGTGCACCGCAAATTAAAACCTACCGGTTCGGAACGCGTGGTATGGGGTGATGCCGACAAAAACTATTTCCCGGTTGCCGAAACGCCGTGGGGGCCAATGGGCAGTATGATTTGCTGGGAAAGCTATATGCCGCTGGCAAGAGCCGCGCTTTATCAAAAAGGCATTACTCTGTATATTTCGCCAAATACCAATGATAATGATGAATGGCAAAGCACAATTAAGCATATAGCTATTGAAGGGCATTGCTATTTTATAAACTGCGATATGTACTTTACACGTGATACTTACCCGGCAGATTTGCAGGCGCAGGATGAAATTGCTAAATTACCTGAAAAAGTGTGCCGCGGCGGCAGCTGCATTGTTGACCCTTACGGGCATTACCTTACAGAACCTGTATGGGACAAAGAAGCTGTTATTTATGCAGAGCTTGATATGAGTAAAGTGGCTGCAAGCCGTATGGAATTTGATGTATGCGGCCATTATGCAAGGCCTGATGTTTTAAAACTGGTTTATTGAGGATAAATAAAACCAAAATACCTTCCGCCTTAAATATGGCAGAAGGTATTTTTGCTTTATACCGTATTATTAAATTATCAAGCAAAGAATAAATTCATGATAATCATAGCGCAGAGTGCGTTGAGAAGGCTGGCAAGCATTAAAAGCGGCCAATATTTTTTTGGTACATCGGCTACGCCTAAAAGCCTGCCCATATATTGCAGCTGTGCCCCAAGCAAAAAGAAGCAGGGCATCAAAATCGTAATGTGGCGTGCGTCAAGCATGCCGTTTGCTGCCATGTTGGCTGCAAGACCTACAGAAGCAGAACTGGAAAGCCAAGCAGTAAGCACTACCGTAACGGCTTCGCCTGGCAGTCCAAACAGTGTCATTGCCGGTCCGAAGACATTGCCTAAAAAACTCATAACACCAAGCAAATTGAGTATTTCTGCAACGGCATAAGCCATTAAGATGTTAGGTACAAGATTGTTGATTGCTATATTAAAACCTTTGCGGGCACCGATAACGAAAATATCAAACGGATTGCCGGATACGTTTTTTGCTTGAACGCCGTTACTCATTTTTAAAATCCTCCTTGTAAACAGTATTTAAAACAAAGCGCACAAACATGGCGCCGACAAATTTAAAAACAAACATCAGTAAAAAAGGTACAAGCAGCGGCACGGTTAAATAAGAAAACAGAGCAGAACCGATAGCAAAATAGTTGTTGATAAGTCCTGCACCGGAATATTGCCATGAGCCGATGATTGTAAGCTCTTTTTTTGTTATCAGGTCCTGGTCGTATAGTTCTTTGGTTAATGCCGCACCGGCATCTGTGCTTTGCAGGTCGGTAATCAGTGCCAGCCCGGTTAAACCCGGTACGCCGAGCAATGGCCGCAGCAATGGTGTTAAAAGTTTGTGGGCAGCTTTAATAGCTCCGTAGTGCGATAAAACTTCAAGACAGCCGATTGCCAGCATTACGCTTGGCACAAGTGACAGCGCAAACATAAAACCGCCGCGTGCACCCAGCCCGCCGGTGCCGACAAATGTATCCTTGCCAAGCGTTTTAACGGTGCCGAATTTGCCTATCAGTGTACTGAAGTCAAATGCGCTGAGCCATTTCATACCGTCAAAGCCGGTCATTATTCCGGAAAAGAATAAAATTGCAGCGGCTAAGGAAATAAAAGCCTTTGGCCCTACACGCCATTCTTCGGAATCAAAGTTAGTGAGTTTTTTCTCATTTTTCTCCATAATACCCTCCTATCAAACAACAAAAACAAATAATGCAACAAATTTGTCTTTATTATATTGACGAAAATGCGCAATGTCAAGACGAAGTTGAAAATTTATTTTTAGAATTTTTAAAATAAATTTTAGTGTTGCTATTTAAAAAACGATGTGTTATAATTTTTTCAAATTTTGGTAAAATAATTGTTGTTGGTTGTTGTTTTTAGAGGAGGATAATATGGCTATTTTAAATGTAAAAGATATTTTTCATGATTTACACCAAATTCCGGAAATAGGCTTTCAAGAATTTAAAACTTCTGCTTATCTTGCGGATAAATTAAGAGAACTTGGTTACAAAGTTACAACGAATGTTGGCGGAACCGGCGTTGTAGGTGTAGTAAAGGGTGCGGAACCAGGACCAGTAATGCTTTTGCGTGCAGATATGGATGCGCTGCCGTTTGTTATTAACGGCGAGCATAAGGCAATACACGCCTGCGGGCATGATGCCCACTGCTCTATGGTTTTGGCGGCGGCTTCTAACTTAAAAGATAAAATAAAAAAAGGAACTTTAAAAATTTTGTTTCAACAGGGCGAGGAAACTTTAAAAGGCGCGCTGGCTGTAATTGACGCCGGTGTGCTGGAAGACGTCGATATTGCTGTCGGTCTGCATATCCGTCCAGTGCAGGATTTGCCGTTTGGCAAATTATCGCCTGCTGTAAGGCATGCTTCAAGCACCTTTGCCAAAGTAAAAATTACAGGGCAAAGCTGTCACGGTTCGCGCCCGCATTTGGGTGTTAACGCTGTTGAAGTAGCAGCGGCGGTTATCAATGCGGCGTCTGGGGTTAGAATTAATCCGGTAATTTCCTGGTCTTGCAAAGCTACAGCCGTTAATGGTGGCGGCAGTGCGTATAATATTATTCCAGACCATGCGGAGATAACTTTTGACGTGCGTTGCCAGGAAAATGAAGGTATGACAGAATTGCTTGGTAAACTGCAGAAAGCTGCAGAAAACGTTGCCGCTGCTTACGGGGCAACGGCAGAATTTAGCTTACCGGGAGGAGTTATTCCAGCAGCAGTGCTTGATAAAGAGCTTACTGCCGAAGTTGCAGAGTGCATTAAAGAAGTTGTGGGTGAAGAAAATCTCGGCGAAGAGCTTGTAAATCCCGGCGGTGAAGATTTCCATTACTTTGCTAAAACATATCCTAAATTAAAAGCGGCTTATTTTGGCGTCGGCGTTGCTGCCGAACCCGGGCTGCACGACCCTAATATGCATTTTAATATCGATGGTTTACAGGCTGGCGTGGAAGTTTTGGAAAAAATTACACTGAAAAAGCTTGGGTGATTGCAGGTTGCTAACGGTATATTTTAAATAAAATAATTGACTTAGATATAAAAAATCCACCTGTTATGGAAGGTTTAAAGATTGCTTAACCTTTGAGTCCTAACAGGTGGATTTTGTTTTTTTATCTTACTTCAGCATAGAAAAATCCGAGCCGGTAAACAGGAAAACAATGCCGCAGAATGTTACTGCCCCGGCTAAAATAGCGTCTTCGCTGAACAGCAGTTTTCCATTGTGCAGGGCAAGATGTGAATTTGGGTCTGCCATGCCCGTGCCGATACGGAAAAATGCCCCCGGTTTTTTAGCAAGATAGAAGGAAAAATCTTCCGAACCCATAGACGCGGATGGCAGAATACTTACTTTATGATTGCCTAAAAGTTTTGCAGCGGAAGTTTCTATCATACCTACAAGGTTATCCGCGCCTATAACAGGTCCGCAGCCGGGTATAATTTCAGTTTCGGCGTGTACGTGCAGTGCCAGCGCCGTGCCATCTGTTATGCGTTTAATGCTTTCGTGTATTTGCCTGCGTGTTTCCGGCAGCAGATAGCGCATAGAACCTTCAAGTACTACTTCTGAAGGAATGATGTTGGCTGCAGTGCCTGCCGTCATTTTGCCTACGGTAATAACAGCGGAATCGAGCGGATTAAGTTCGCGCGAAACTATGGTTTGAAGCTGAGTAATCATATAAGCAGCCGCAGCAATCGGGTCCGGTGTTTTGTGTGGGTGCGCTGCATGGCCGCCGGGAGCGGTAATTGTAATTTTAAAACTGTCGGAACCGGCCATCATCGGGCCGTATTTAATGCCGATTGAACCGCCGGGAACATCCGGCCAGGTATGTACGCCGAAAACAGCGTCAACATCATCTAAAAATCCGTTGTTAATAATGGTTTCAGAACCGCCGAGTTTTTCTTCCGCCGGCTGGAAAAAGAATTTTACTGTTCCATGCAGGTGCTGGCGGTATTTGCTCAAAAGCCGGGCTGCCGCAAGCAGTGAAGTCATATGCAAATCGTGTCCGCAGGCATGGCAGCAGCCTTCGTTTACGGATGCAAATTCCAACCCTGTATTTTCCTTAACCGGCAGCGCGTCGATATCGGCCCTTAATGCGATTGTTTTGCCTGGCATTGCACCATGTAAAATGCCGACAGCACCGGTAAAACCTTTGTTGTCATAAACTTCGATACCGTATTTATTTAATTCGTCTTTTATGAATTTTGTGGTATTTTCTTCCTGAAAGCTTAATTCCGGATGCTGGTGCAGGTAGCGCCTGATTTTTATATATTCAGGTTCAAGTTCCTGCATCATTTTTTGAATGGCTGACATATTATTACCTCCCAACAAAAGATTATAATATTATGATATTTAATCTCACAAAAATACCGATTAATAAGATTGGCTTATAATTCTCCGGCACTGTACTGCACGCGGTAATCCCAAACATCTGAATTTACATAATATTCGCCGAAAATAATCGGTTCGTAGTTTTCGTTAAGCTCCTTGCGGACGATTTTTAAAAGCGGAAAGCCGAACGGAACGGAAAAGAGGTTGCCAAGTTCTTTATCAGCAGCCACTGCTTTAACGCGTTCCTGTACATAAGCAGTTTTTAAGCCATGTTTTGATAAAAAGCTGCGGATGGATTTTATTTCACCGGCAGCAATTACTTCTTCCAGTTCCGGTTTTTCAAAATAATGGTTAAGGAAAAATAACGGTTTTCCGTCTACATAACGCACGCGGGCAACATATGTAAAAAGTTTTGCCGGGTCGGTTTTAAATACGCTGCATTGCTGTTCGTCCATGGCTTTTTTGCAGCATTTTAATGTTTGGCAGTGTACGGAATCACTATCTACCTTTTTGTCTATAAAGTGTACGCCAAAACCACTCATTAAAAGCATATTTTCCCATGGTAAAGAGCTGGAAACAAAAGTGCCTTTGCCCGGCATGCGTACAATAAGTTGCTCGCTTTCCAGTTTTCCGAGCGCCTGGCGTATGGGAGAAAGGCTGGTACTATAATGCTCTGCCAGCGCGCTTTCGGTAGGCAGCTGTTCGCCCGGTTTATAAAAATGGCTGCGTATTTTGTTGTATAAATCCTGATAAATTTTAAAATTAAGTGTTTGTCTCATTATCAAGTTCCCTTTATTATTGATACTTTAATAATACCACATTGCCTGCACAGTTGCCAAAAGGTTTTCTTGCTTTTTTCAGAATATTATAATATTATAATATTATAATAAATTGATAAAAGGGAGTGGAGAATATGGAAAAACATGCTTTGTATCATATGACCTGGAAAGAAATCGAAGAAGTATTTAAAAATGACCCGGTTGTTATTATTCCTATGGGTTCTACCGAACAGCAGGGAATACATTCTTTAACCGGCGACTATCTGGCTGCTGAAGCTATTGCCAAACGTGTTGCGGAAAAAGCCGGTGCTTATTACGTTCCTGTTATTCCGTTTGGCTGCAGTGAATATTTCCGCTGTTTCCCGGGCACAATATCGCTCCGCCCTTCCACGGTAGAGGCCGTTATTACAGATGTTGTTGAAAGCCTTACCGAGCACGGTATTACAAAAATCTTTTTCATTAACGGCCATGCCGGAAATACACCTACTATTGAAGATGTGGCAAGAAAATTACGCCGCGAAAAGGGAATTGTATGTTTTTCGATAGATTTATGGCAGGGCTTAACGCTTGAAGCGAAAAAAGAAATTTATGGAGAAGGCCCTGATTCTTCCGGCCATGGCGGAGATCCTCTGACATCGGTAATGCTTTATTTATATCCGGAAGATATGCGTATGGATTTGCTTAATCCGGTTGAAAACATTAAAGAGTATAAAGGCGTTCCTGTAAACGGCCTTAAAAAGGGTATGGTTAAAGGTGTTCCGTTCAATCTTTATATGGATATGATTGACGTTACCACGCAGGGTGTAATGGGCAATCCGTTTGCATCCAGCGCAGAACGCGGAGAAAAAATAGTTAACCATTTGGTTGATGCGTGCTGTGAGATGGTAAAAATTATAAAAGAAAACGATACCCATATTTAATTGTTGATTTATTTGGTTTTATAACGGGGAGGTAGAATTATGATAGCTGTTTTAGGCTTTGCTACCATTATCATATTTTTGTATGTTACAATGACCAAAAAATTGTCAATTCAGTCGGCACTGATTGGCATACCTGTTATTGCAGCAATAATTGGCGGTTTTGGTTTTGATATAGGCAAAATGATGATTGCCGGTGTAATTAAGGTTACTCCTTCGGCAATGATACCTATTTTTGCAGTAATTTATTTCGGCATTATGATTGATGCAGGGTTATTTGACCCCATGGTTAACAGAATTTTAAAACTGGTAAAGGGCGACCCTGTAAAGATTACCATTGGTGCGGCGGTTCTGGCTATGCTTGTTTCGCTGGACGGCGACGGTACGACTACTTTTATTATTTCCGTTTCTGCCATGCTGCCGATTACCACTAAATTAAAAATGAATCCGCTTATTTTGCCGTTTGCAGTAGGTATGGCGGCTGGCGTTATGAATCCGCTTCCGTGGAGCGGGCCGACAACGCGTGTTATGGCGGTTTTGCATGCTGATTCTTCTGCAATTTTTACTCCGATTGTACCTGCCATGGCTGTTGGCATTGCCTGGGTATTATTTGCCTGCTACTATGTTGGCAAAAAGGAACGCAAAAGACTCGGAGTTATGCATATTGACGAGCATACTTTTGATGGACTCGGCGAAGACCAGAGTGCCAAAAGGCCGCAGCTTTTCTGGTTTAACTGCATTTTAACTGTTTTGATGATTGTGGTGCTGCTGATGGATATTATGCCTATGGCGACTATTTTTATGATTGGTTTTGCATTGGCAATTACGGTAAACTATCCTAATCTTGAAGAACAGACAAAACGTTTGAAAGCATATGCCGGTGAAGTTTTAATGATAGTAACATTAATTTTCTCGGCAGGATGTTTTACCGGTATTCTTTCTGAAACCAAAATGATTACGGAAATGGCTAAGACCCTTGTTTCGTTAATTCCTGAACATATGGGCAGCTTGCTGCCGCTTTCCGTAGCAGTAACGAGTATGCCTTTAAGCCTTGTATTTCCTACGGATGCTTATTACTTCGGTGTGCTGCCGGTTATTTATGAAATGGCAGCTTCTCTTGGCATCGATCCGGTGCAAATCGGCCGTGCAGCTGTGCTTGGGCAGATGACGGTAGGTTTTCCGGTAAGCCCGCTGGCAGCGGCAACATTGGTTTTAATCAGCGTATCGCGTGTTAATTTAATTGACCACCAGAAATTTATGTTCTTCTGGGCTTTTGGCACTACGCTGATTATGACAGTTGTATGCTACCTTACCGGTGCATTGACGTTTTAATTTATAACTGAAAACTTTACGGAGAAATAAAAAAGCTGGCGTTAACTTAACGTCAGCTTTTGTGCGTTTATAGTGTTTTTGTTATTTTCTTTCGGGCATCTGCGCGAGCAGGATTGCGGCAAAAACGAGCACGCAGCCGCCAATTTCGCGCATGGAAAGCGTTTCGCCGAGGAACATCCACCCGGCGAGTACGGAAAAGACGGATTCCAGGCTCAGCAGGATGGAGGCGAGGATTACGTTAACATATTTCTGTCCGGCAATTTGCAGTGTATAGGCAATGCCGCAGCTCATAATTCCGGCGTGTGCCAGCGGCAGCCAGGCCGCGGTGATGGCGGAAAGCTCCGGCTGTTCGGCCCAGATTATAACCGGCAGGCTTAACATGCCGCAGACAAAAAACTGAATGGCTGACATGCGCACCGGGTCAACAAGCTGGGTGAAACGTTCAATGGCCATGATGTGCACGGCAAAAACTACGGCACAGGCAAGTACAATTAAATCTCCTTTGTTGATGGAAAAGCCTTCGTTAATGCAGATGAAGTACATACCGGCAGCGGCAACGGCAACGGCTGCCCACTGCATAAAAGTTACATGTTTTTTTACAAGCAGCCCTAAAATAGGGATTATAACAATATAAAGCGCCGTTATAAATCCGGCTTTGCCGGCGGATGTGTAAGCGATGCCGGTTTGCTGCAAAGTGCTGGCAATGGTTAAAAGCACGCCGCAGCAGAGCCCGCCGGTAATAAGGTCGCCGCGCTTGTGGCTGTCATCAGTTCCCCAGAAGGAAAGCGGTTTGCCGGAAATCCTGTCGATTACGGCAATGCAGGGAACAAGAAAAAATGCGCCTAAAAAAGAACGTATGCCGTTAAAACTAAACGGGCCGAGTAAATCGGCACCGACGCTTTGGGCAACAAAGGCCGTGCCCCAGATAAACGAACATAATAACAGCATAACAATGCCTTTAAAACTATTGGTTTGCTGCATGTTAAAACCCCTCGCTGCATAAAATTTTAAACAGATAATATAATTATAGCATTTCTGTGCCAGAATGTTTTCTGAAAATAATATAAAAACTGCACCTGCAAAAGCCAGGTATCGCTTTTGAGGCGCAGTTAATAACGCTGTAGGGTTAAATATTTAGTTATTGTTTGTCGGCAGGTTTTGCTTCTTCGGCTGCTTCGGTTTCAGGTTTAGCTTCTTCCTGTTTTGTTTCTTCGGTAATAACTTCAACTTCTGCTTCCGCTTCGGTTTTATGTTCAGCACTTTCGGAAACTACTTCAGCTTCCACGGTTTTTGCAGTTTCAACTGGTTCCATTTTGCTGCCGCATTCGCTGCAGAATTTGGCGCTGATGCCTACGGCTGCACCGCAGTTGGGGCAGGTGGTTTTGGGTTCGTCGCCGTTAAAGGCAGCTGCCTTAATGTTGGCAATTTTAAATTTCAAATCATCTATTGCGGCAAGGCTTGCTTTAATTGCTTCACATTCTTCTTTAAATTCATCGGGCAGGCAATCGCAGTTTTGTGATTTTTCCCAAACCATTTTGCCCATTTTTTTGTAGGTGCTTTCAATTTTGCTTTCTTCTTTCCCTACGAGGGAGGTTAATTTTTGGATCTCCAGAGCGGCTTCTGCTTTTTCACCGATGGTTTTGGTAATTTCTTCGGTTTTATTAGCCGCAATTTTAGCGAATTCGCCAATTTTATCAAGTAATGCCATAGTAAGATCCTCCTTTATGCTTTGTTAAGTTTATTATAACACAGAATTGTGAAATCGCCATTAATTTACGGCGCTTACGATTACTTCGGTTCCTTCTTTTAAATCGAGCGAAGTGTTGTCGATATTTATTTCTGCAAGGCCGTTTTCTATTTTGGCAATGCTGCCGTTAAAGGTTTTGTTTATGCCTTGGGCATGGGCGATTACTTTTTGCCCCGGTTTAAGGCTTTGCGCCGCCTGTGCGGATATTTTGATGTTTACGCTGCAATTTTCCAAATCGCGGATACTGAGGATTTTTTCTCCGGCAGAGGCGGTTTCGCCCGCATTATGGTATTTTTCTTCAACAATGCCGGTACAGGGGCTTTCGGTTTCCAGTGCCAGCTGTTTTTGCATAAGGGCGTTATATTTTTTCTTTAAGGTTTTAAGTTCTTCCTGTTTTTGGGCAATGGCTTCTGGTGATGCCTTAACAAGGCTGCCGGCATTTTGCGCGGCGTTTAAAGCTGCCAGTGCCGCTGATTTTTCGGCGGAAGCCGCTTCGTACTGTCTGCGGGCAATGGCGCCTATTTTATAAAGCGATGCCATTTTTGCTTCTTTGGCGCTGGCCTGTTCGTATTGCTGCTGTGCTGCGGCAAGTGCAGCGCCGTTACTGGGGCTGCTTTGCCCGTTCTGCATTATTTTCAGTTCTGCTTCGGCGCGTGCTGCGTTGGCGTCTGCCTGTTTTATTTCTTCCGCAAGTTGTTTGTCGTCTATGGCAAACAGGGGCTGCTCTTTGCCGATGCGGTCGCCTTTTTCCAGAATAAGCCCCAAAATCTGCCCTTCGGCAGGCGCCGTAATATCGTACACTGTAAAATAAACCGAGCCGCTGCCAAGTGCAGGGGCTTTGGTTTCGTTTTTGCAGGCGGCAGAGAACAGCATTATTAAAATTGTAAAAATAATAAATGTAAACTTTCTCATTTTAAACAAACCTCGTTTTTAGTGTAGCACAAACATAGTTGCGGTGCAATTTACCAAAATGTAAATTTTTAAAGGCGCGGCATTTTGCCGGCTGTAAATTTTACAGATTATTATACGTATGCTGCTAAAAATATCAATTATTTTTAAAACGGCGGATAGTTAATGGGCTGCGGATTATTTTTTTACACTGAGAAAGCACAAAGTTGTTAAAAAAGATTTTTCAAAAACTGTTAAATGCGTTATAATATACTCAAAAAGTGTATTATAAGTTGCTTATTTGCAAAGCGTTTTTGCCGTTGTGTAATATTTTGAAAAATTTATTTTATAAAAAAGCCGTTTTAGGAATGAAGGGAGGACTGTTATGCGCAAAAAAAGCTGGCTGACAGTTATTTGCTGCCTTTTATTGGTGTGCCTGCTGCCGTCTCTGGCAATGGCCAAAAATAAAACCAAGGCGCCTGCCCGTGACTGGAAGCTGACGGTGGCGCAGCAAAAACTGGAGCTTTTGGGGTATGATGTTGACCGCAAGGACGGGCGTATCAGCAAGGATACAACCGAAGCCATTAAAAAATTCCAAAAGGAACATGGGCTGAAAAAAAGCGGTAAGCTTGATACCAAAACTTATAATAAAATTTCGTGGGAAGCCTTTAAAATGGAAGGCATACCCGATGTACGCGGCAAAGATATTGTAAAAACTGCCGCCAAATACAAGGGCGTGCCTTATAAATTCGGCGGTACAACGCCGAAGGGGTTTGACTGCAGCGCTTATGTGCAGTATGTTTTCGGCAGGCATGATGCCAAGCTGCCGCGCACGGCCGATGCGCAGGTGCTGGACGGTATTTTTGTGCTGAAAAGCAAACTTAAACCGGGAGATTTGGTGTTCTTTTCCACATATGCCAGCGGCGCTTCGCATGTGGGGATTTATGCCGGCAGCGGCAAGTTCTGGAGCGCGTCCACTTCACGTGGGGTGGTGCTTGATTCGCTTGACACCGGTTACTGGAAAGAGCATTATTATGGGGCCCGCCGTGTTTTGATTGAAAACGGCGAAACAGCTTAAATATATTTAAGGGGGAGCTTTAATGATTCGTGAAAGGCGCAATAAGGAAAAACTGGCGTTATATTATAAAAAATTTATGGAAGAAGGCATTGTCGACCCCAACGTACATCCGTGGGTGGCAGAATCGTGGCAGCGCTGCCGCAAAATGAAACTGCCTCATGAAACAATGCCGAAAATCAACAAGCTGAGCCGCGAGGAAATCGTCGAGCATCAGCGCACGCATGAATTTATTGTAAAATATGTTGACGGGCTTTATGAGCAGAGCAAGCAGCATTTTAACATTCATAATTTAAGCATGCTGCTGATAGACGAGGACGGCTATGTTATTAAAAACTATGCTTTGCCGTTCTTTCAGCGCGTAATTGAAGATATTCAGGGTATGCGCGTGCTTGAAGAAGATGTTGGTACTTCCAGCATCAGTATTGCGCGTGAACATAATGTGCCGTTTTTAATGTTCGGACCGGAAATGTGGATTAAAGACAGCCATTCCGGCGATGCCTGCAGCGCGCCGATTTGTGTGGACGGCAAAATCCGTTATATTATTTCGTTCTTCTCGCTGGACCAGAACGACTTGCCGTACGACCTTCTGCTTTCGCTGCTTTTAACGATGAAATATGCCATTGAGCAGCATTTGAAGATGCTTGAATACTGGAGCATCCAGAAAATGATGATGGAAGAACTGCCGGTTGCCGTTTACTGGATTGGGCAGGACGAGAAGCTGAAATACTGCAACAGCAATGCTAAAAAACGCCTCGAAGGCAGGGAAAACCTTGAGGATATTTTCCTTAATTATGAGCATATTCCCATTAAAAAGGCTTTGCAGGGTACGCCTACACACCGCCGCGAAATTACCTGGATTACGCAGGACCGCACTTATGAAGATATTACCACCGTTATGCCGGTAAAAGTTGGCAGCGAGGTTGAAAGCGCGCTGGTTATGAGCATGTCGATTGAAGACTTGAAAACGACCATTGCCCATGCAACGGGTTACAGTTCCCGCTACAGCCTGTACAGCATGGTTGGCGAAACGAGCGAGTTCCTTGCTTTGCAGCATAAGGCTTCGCGCATTGCCCGCAGCGATAACAATATTCTTTTGCAGGGCGAACCGGGTACCGGCAAGCAGCGCCTGGCACACGGCATTCATCAGGCCAGCCCGCGCGCAGCCGCACCGCTGATTGTTGTTAAATGCTCCAACGCGCCGCTCAGCACGCTGGAAGAAGAATTTTTCGGCAGCGAGGACGGCGACCATCAGCCGACGGCAGGCAAGCTGGAGCTTTCCATGGGCGGCACGCTGTTTTTGGACGAAGTGGAAAAATTGCCGATTGAAATGGGCGACAAGCTGGCAGACGCTTTGAAAAACGGCCTTTTAAATAAAGAAACAGGCATGCGCAAAAAACTTAATGTGCGTGTAATTGCTGCCTGCGATTCCAACCTTAAACGCCTAGCGGATAAGGGCCTGTTCAGCCGTTCTTTGTATGAGCTGGTACTTGATACGACAATCCGCGTTCCGCCTCTGCGTGAGCGCAGCAAGGATATTGAAGTTATTGCGGCACATATTCTGGCGGAAATGTCGGCGCAGCACAACCTTTCGCCGAAACGTCTTTCGCCGGAAGCACTGGAGCTTTTAAAGAGCTGCAGCTGGCCGGGCAATATCAAACAATTGCAGGGCGTTATCGAGCAGGCTTTCTTCCATACACCGGGAAGCATTATCGAAGCGGAAAATATCAAACTGCCCGGCGATAAAACGCTGGAAAAATCGTGGAAATACGACAAAGACGCCTTTATTGCGGCATGGAAATCCTCCGGCGGCAATATCAGCAAGCTGGCAGGCATGCTGGATGTCAGCCGCGTAACTTTGTACCGTTATCTTAAAAAATATGATTTGACTCCGAAAACAGGAAAAAATAGTTAATAGCGGCGG
>UMJI01020870.1_pt1 | contig 56995 bp, 48 predicted proteins | sample 1965991 | NCBI WGS metagenome assembly UMJI01 (sample SAMEA4836140, study PRJEB28245) | human gut metagenome | biome: gut microbiome; material: fecal sample | place: Denmark | collected 2008
TCACCCCGATCGCAATCGAACAAGGCCTGCGTTTTGCAATCCGCGAAGGCGGCCGTACCGTTGGCGCTGGTGTTGTTACTGCAATTGAAGAAAAATAATTAAACGCTGTTAGCGGTACATATATCTAAGGCCGGACTTTTCAGCCCGGTCTTAGATTATTTTTTTAAACATTGTTGACATAACCCGTTAACTGTGGTACTCTATATTAGTGAAATTTTCAGACCAGCAATTTTGACAGCAAGAGAGGTGTAACGAATGCGTACTTTGATTACTTTGGCATGCACTGAATGCAAACAGCGCAACTACCAGACTAACAAAAACAAAAAGAATGATCCGGACCGTATTGAGATCAACAAGTACTGCAAATTTTGCAAAAAACACACTTTACATAAAGAAACCAAATAATCTTTGTGTTTGAGTTTATCTAGGTATTTTAGCAAGGATGTGAAAAGATGGCCGTTCCAGAATTACCGGGTGTGAAAGACACCAACGGCATTATGCGCTTTCTGCGGGAAGCAAAATCTGAACTAAAAAAAGTGACCTGGCCTACCAGACGAGAACTTATTGCCCATACAATCGTTGTATTTATTGCCGTTGTCCTTTCAGCAATTCTGATTTGGGTAATTGACAGTATTTTTGCTGGGCTTTTCCAGTTGATTTTACAATAAGTTTGAGTAAGGAGGAAGGGAATTAATATTCCCGGTACCGCTATGGAATCAGAAAAACGTTGGTATGTCATACATACTTATTCCGGTTACGAAAATAAAGTAAAAGCTAATCTGGAACGCAAAGTTCATTCCCTGGGTATGGAAAACGAAGTTTTCAATATTGTAATACCTATGGAAAATGAAATAGAAGTCAAAGATGGCAAAAAACGCAGCGTGCAGCGCAAAGTTTTCCCGGGCTATGTACTGGTAGAAATGATTGTTAATGACCGCAGCTGGTATGCCGTCCGCAACACTCCAGGCGTAACCGGTTTTGTTGGCTCCGGCACTAAGCCCATTCCTCTTACAGATGAGGAAGTAAAACAGATTATGCGTTCTATGGGCGTGGAAGAAAGCCGTCCTAAAATTGATTTACAATTACAGCAGATTGTACGCCTTAAAAGCGGCCCGTTTGCCGGATGCCTTGGCAGCGTTTCCGAAATTAATGAAGAACGCGGCAAGCTGAAGGTTCTTGTGGACATGTTTGGGCGCGAAACACCTGTTGAAGTTGATTTTACTCAAGTTGAAGAAGCTGAATAAGGAGGTGTAATAAATGCCGAAAAAAGTCGTTAAAATGGTAAAATTACAGGTACCGGCTGGTAAAGCTACTCCGGCTCCTCCTGTAGGCCCTGCACTCGGCCAGGCCGGTGTAAACATTATGGCTTTCGTTAAGGAGTTCAATGAACGTACTGCACAGCAGGCTGGTCTTATTATCCCGGTAGAAATCACCGTATTTGAAGACCGTTCCTTTACTTTCATTACCAAAACTCCTCCGGCTCCGGTTCTCTTGAAAAAAGCAGCCGGTCTGGAAAAAGCATCTGGCGAACCTAACAAGAAAAAAGTAGCCACCCTCGGCCGCGACAAGATCCGCGAAATCGCCGAAACCAAAATGGCTGACCTCAACGCAGCAGATATTGAAGCTGCAATGAGAATGGTTGAAGGTACTGCCCGCAGCATGGGTATTACCGTAGTTGACTGATAATATCAGTTGACTTAATTAAGTGGGAGGCCAAAAACCGTTATTACCACATAGGAGGAAAAGTTAATGGCAAAAAGAAGCAAAAAGTACCAGGAAGCTTTGAAACTTATCGAAGCTGATAAATTCTATTCTCCGAAAGAAGCAATAGAATTAGTAAAGAAAACTAACGTTACTAAATTTGACAGCACCGTTGAAGTTTCTTTCAAACTCGGTGTTAATCCTAAATACGCTGACCAGCAGGTTCGCGGCGCTATGGTTCTTCCGCACGGCACCGGCAAAAGCAAAACTGTTCTTGTTTTTGCTAAAGGCCCCAAAGTTGCAGAAGCTGAAGCAGCAGGCGCAGATTATGTTGGCGGTGAAGAATATGTCGCTAAAATTCAGGGCGGCTGGACAGATTTCGATGTCTGCGTAGCAACCCCTGACATGATGGGCATGGTTGGCCGTCTTGGTAAAATCCTCGGTCCTAAAGGTTTGATGCCTAACCCGAAGGTTGGTACCGTAACTATGGACGTAACCCGTGCAGTAAACGAAATTAAAGCTGGTAAAATTGAATACCGCACCGATAAAGCTGGTAATGTACAGGCTCCTATCGGCAAAGTTTCCTTTACCGACGAACAGCTTTTGGCTAACTACATTGCACTTGCCGATACTCTGGTAAAAGTTAAACCTTCCGGAGCAAAAGGCCAGTACATGAAAACCATCACTCTTTCTACTACCATGGGCCCTGGCGTTAAAGTTGACGTTCTGAAGGCTAACAGCGACAAATAATTTTATAAATCAGAAGATAATCGGGCCATAGACAGCAGGTGCGGCACAGCCGCGTAAGCATAGCGCCAGCCGAGGTTGGAGACGTTGAAGATAGACCTTCGCGACCTCCGGCTGCGGCCGAGAGGTCTTTTTGATTTAATAAAAAAATATCAAAATAAAGAAGGGGGTGCAGATGTATGGCAATTAGACCTGAAAAAGCAGCTAAAGTTGCAGAGATTAAAGAACTTCTTACCAGCTCTAAATGCACTGTTCTGGTAGACTTCTGCGGTTTGACTGTTGCACAGGATACTGCATTGCGCCGTAAAATGCGCGAAGCCGGTGTTACCTACATTGTAGTTAAAAACACTCTGCTCCGTATTGCAGCACAAGAAGCAGGCATTGAAGGCCTGGAGCCGGTTCTCGAAAAGAACACCGCTATTGCGGTTGCTCCGGAAGACCCTGTTGCCGTAGCAAAAATCATTTGCGATTTTGCTAAAGAAAACAAAGCACTTGTTGTTAAAGCAGGTGTTCTTGACGGTAAAGTTATTGACGATGCAGCTATCAAAGCTCTGGCAGAACTGCCGCCGAAAGAAGTACTCGTTGCCAAAATGCTTGGCAGCATGAATGCTCCGATTTCCGGTTTCGTCAATGTACTTCAAGGTACTATCCGCAAAGTGGTATATGCGCTTGACGCTATCCGCGAACAAAAAGAATCCGCATAAGCTGAGGCTTATCGCATAAAAATTTAACAATAAAATTAAAACATCTAATTTATGGAGGTAACTATAATGAATAAAGAACAAATCATTGAAGCTATTGAATCTATGACCGTCCTCGAACTTTCCGAACTCGTTAAAGCTCTGGAAGAAAAATTCGGCGTATCCGCTGCTGCTCCTGTTGCTGTAGCTGCTGCTCCGGCTGCTGGTGGCGCTGCTGCTGCTGAAGAAAAAACTGAATTCGACGTAATCCTGACCGCTGCTGGCGCTGGTAAAATCAACGTAATCAAAGTTGTTCGCGAAGTAACCGGCCTGGGCCTGAAAGAAGCTAAAGCTATCGTTGACGAAGCTCCGAAAGCTGTTAAAGAAAAAATCTCCAAAGCTGACGCTGAAGCTCTCAAAGCTAAACTCGAAGAAGCTGGTGCTTCCGTAGAAATTAAATAATTTTGCTTAACGGCAATAAAAATTCCGCTGCATTGCAGCGGAATTTTTTTATGCCCGTATGATTGACAAATTGCGAAATATATGATAACATATCATACTACAACATTAGTAGATTGCAGGTATTGACAACCGGTACCGGGGGTTCAGTGGTTGAGCACCGTACCGTGCTTATATGGATTTAGATGAGGTGCGTTCATCGAAGACAACATGCAAGGTCCTGAATATTGTTTGGAGCCTTGCTTTTTTTGTCATGGTAAAAACGCGCTTGTTTAAGTCTGCCTGACAACATATACATTAAGGGGTGAGGGATTACATGTTTAAACCGGTTCCCGTAGGTAATAGGACTCGGTACAGTTATGCCAGAATCAATGAAGTATTGCCAATGCCTCATTTGATTGACATCCAAAGAAAATCGTATGAGTGGTTCATGCGAGAAGGTCTTTGCGAAATTTTCCATGACATTTCTCCTATTAAAGATTTTACAGGTAATTTAGAACTTTCCTTTGAAGGCTTTACTCTCGGTGAGCCTAAATATACAGTAGAAGAATGCAAGGAACGCGATGCTTCCTATTCTGCGCCGTTAAATGTAAATGTGCGCCTGCTGTATAAAGATACCGGCGAGATTAAAGAATCTAAAGTATTCATGGGCGATTTTCCGCTGATGACGGAAACCGGTACTTTTGTAATCAACGGTGCCGAACGTGTAATCGTCAGCCAGCTGGTACGTTCTCCGGGCGTTTATTATGCTGTTACGATGGACCCCAGCGGCAAAAAAATGTATGGTACAACAGTCATTCCTAACCGTGGTGCATGGATTGAATATGAAACCGACTTAAATGACGTTATTTACGCACGTGTTGACCGTACCAGAAAGCTGCCGGCAACTGTTTTGCTGCGCGCCATGGGTTTAACCCAGAATGAAGATATTTTAGCGCTCTTTAATAACCATCCTTCCGTTGCTGCAACGCTTGAAAGGGATACAACAACTACCCGCGAAGAAGCTTTAATTGAAATTTATAAAAAGCTGCGTCCGGGCGAACCTCCTACTCTGGAAAACGCCTCCGCACTTATTGAAGCAACCTTCTTTGACAACAAACGTTATGACCTTGCCAGCGTAGGCCGTTATAAGCTGAACAAAAAACTCGGCTGGCGCCGCCGCCTGCTGGATAAAGTGCTGGATCAGCCGCTGGTTGATGTATCTACCGGTGAAATTATTGCTGAAGCAGGTACCAAGATTGACCTTGATGTTATTGATAAAATTGAAGAAAGCGGTATTTTTGCAGGCCCCGGCCTGAAAGAAGTTTTTATCCGCCTGAAAGAACAGCCGATGAAAATCATCTGCACTTCCGATATTCCGGAAGACCACCGCACTATTACCGTTGAAGATGTAATGGCTTCCTTCGGTTATCTGCTGAACCTGATGGACGGCCTTGGCACTGGCGACGATATCGACCATTTGGGCAACCGCCGTGTACGCCGTGTAGGCGAACTTTTGCAGAACCAGTTCCGCATCGGCCTTGCCCGTATGGAACGCGTTGTAAAAGAACGTATGACCATTCAGGATGTTGATGTTATCACACCGCAGGCGCTTATTAATATCCGCCCTGTTGTTGCTGCAATTAAAGAATTCTTTGGCAGCAGCCAGCTCTCCCAGTTTATGGACCAGAACAACCCGCTGGCCGAACTGACCCATAAACGCCGTCTTTCCGCACTGGGTCCCGGTGGTTTGAGCCGTGAACGTGCAGGCTATGAAGTCCGCGACGTACACCATTCCCACTATGGCCGTATGTGCCCGATTGAAACCCCTGAAGGTCCGAACATCGGCCTTATCGGTTCTCTTTCTACCTTTGCTGTTATTAATAAATACGGCTTTATGGAAACCCCGTACCGCCGTGTTGATAAAGAAAACAAGCGCGTAACCGATGAAATTATTTATCTTACCGCTGATGAAGAAGATAATTACATTATCGCTCAGGCGAACGAACCTTTGGATGACGAAGGTTACTTTGAAGGCGAACGTGTAACCGCACGTTACCAGAACGAAGTACTTTCCCTGCCTCCTGACCAGGTAGACTTCATGGACGTTTCGCCGAAACAGGTTGTATCTATCGCTACCGCACTTATTCCGTTCCTCGAAAACGACGACGCGAACCGTGCTCTCATGGGTGCAAACATGCAGCGTCAGGCAGTGCCGCTTCTGTGCACTCAGGCTCCTATCATCGGTACCGGCATGGAATATAAAGTTGCCGTTGACTCCGGAGTATGCATTCTGGCTAAAAATGCCGGCGTTGTAGAACGCGTTACCGGCGATGAAATCGTTATCTGCAAAGATGATGGCGGCGTAGATAAATACAGCGTATTGAAATTTAAACGCTCCAACCAGGGTACCTGCGTTAACCAGCGCCCGATTGTTTACAAAGGCGATAAGGTTGTTAAAGGCCAGGTACTGGCAGACGGCCCTGCAACCGACCATGGCGAACTTGCACTTGGCTACAACGTAATTGTTGCCTACATGCCTTGGGAAGGCTACAACTACGAAGATGCTATTCTTCTTAGCGAAGATTTGGTTAAGGCCGACGTATTTACTTCCATTCATATTGAAGAATACGACTGCGATGCCCGCGACACCAAACTTGGCGAAGAAGAAATTACCCGCGATATTCCGAACGTATCGGAAGAAGCATTGAAAGACCTTGACGAACGCGGCATTATCCGCATTGGTGCGGAAGTACGCCCTGGTGATATCCTCGTCGGCAAGGTAACTCCGAAAGGCGAAACCGAACTTACCGCAGAAGAACGCCTGCTGCGCGCCATCTTCGGTGAAAAAGCACGCGAAGTACGCGACAGCTCGCTGCGTGTTCCGCACGGCGAAGCAGGTAAAATCGTCAGCGTAAAAGTATTTACCCGCGAAAACGGCGACGAACTTCCTCCGGGAGTTAACGAACAGGTTCGCGTACATATCGCACAGAAACGTAAAATTTCCGTCGGCGATAAAATGGCAGGCCGCCACGGCAACAAGGGCGTTATTTCCCGTATTCTGCCGCGCGAAGACATGCCGTTCCTGCCGAGCGGCGAACCGGTACAGATTGTGCTGAATCCGTTGGGCGTACCTTCCCGTATGAACATTGGACAAATTCTGGAAAACCATCTGGGATGGGCAGCACGTGCACTTGGCATGCAGATTGAAAACAATGCCGAAGGCCTTGTAGAACGCCTGACCGGTGTTGGCTATGACGTTGAAAAATATGGCATCCCCGAAACCGTTGAAATCGGTAAATTCGGTGATAAGAGCATTAAAGCCGTACAGATTTCCGTACCGGTATTTGACGGCGCTCACGAAAAAGATATCAATGATGCGCTTGACCTCGCAGGTATCGACCGCAGCGCCAAAACCACGCTGTATGACGGCCGTACCGGCGAACCGTTTGATAACAAAGTTACCGTCGGCTTAACTTATATGCTCAAACTGCATCACCTTGTTGATGATAAAATCCATGCCCGCAGCACCGGCCCGTACTCCCTTGTTACCCAGCAGCCTCTCGGCGGCAAGGCGCAGTTCGGCGGCCAGCGTTTCGGCGAAATGGAAGTTTGGGCGCTGGAAGCATACGGCGCAGCTTACACTTTGCAGGAAATTTTAACCGTAAAATCCGATGATGTTGTCGGCCGTGTTAAAACCTACGAAGCCATTGTTAAAGGCGAAAATGTTCCTGAACCTGGTGTTCCGGAATCCTTTAAGGTGCTTATTAAAGAACTTCAGTCCATCGGCCTTGACATTAAAGTGCTCAACGAGGACGAAGAAGAAATTTCCCTGCGTGATACCGACGACGATATCAACGAAACAGCCCGCAAGCTGGACCTTGATATCGACGGTGCAATTCCCGAAGCTCCTAACACGGAGATTGTACAGGATGACTACACCACTGACAGTGATGATAGCGCAGCGGAAGACCCCGATTTTGATTTGATTGCCGATATTGGCAACATGAATATGGAAGCAAAAGATGCGGATGACGCCGCCAGTGAAGATATGGAATAGAAGGGAGCGATCGGTTCTTGTTAGACGTAAATAATTTTGAATCTATGCGTATCGGCCTGGCTTCACCGGAGCAAATCAGGGCTTGGTCCTATGGCGAAGTAAAAAAACCGGAAACCATCAATTACAGAACCTTAAAACCGGAACGTGACGGTTTGTTCTGCGAAAGAATTTTCGGGCCTACCAAAGACTGGGAATGCCATTGCGGCAAATATAAAAGAATCCGCTATAAAGGCATTATCTGCGACAAGTGCGGCGTTGAAGTAACCCGTGCCAAAGTACGCCGTGAGCGTATGGGCCATATTGAACTGGCTGCACCTGTATCCCATATCTGGTATTTCAAAGGTATTCCGAGCCGCATGGGGTTAATTCTTGACATTTCCCCGCGTTCTCTGGAAAAAGTACTGTACTTTGCCAACTACATTGTATTAGACCCGGGCAGCACTCCGCTGACTAAAAAACAGCTGCTGACCGAAAGCGAATATATTGAAAACCGTGATAAATACGGCAGCGCATTTAAAGTAGGCATGGGCGCTCAGGCAATTAAAACCTTATTACAGGAAATTGACCTGCCCAAACTTACCGCAGAACTGCGCGCAGAACTGAAAGAAGTAAGCGGCCAGCGCAAAATCCGCGCTGTACGCCGTCTGGAAGTTTGCGAAGCCTTCTTGAAATCCGGCAACCGTCCGGAATGGATGATTCTGGACGTTGTACCGGTTATTCCGCCTGAACTGCGCCCGATGGTTCAGCTGGACGGCGGACGCTTTGCAACAAGTGACCTTAACGATTTGTACCGCCGCGTTATTAACCGCAACAACCGTTTAAAACGCTTGCTTGAACTTAACGCTCCGGATATTATCGTACGCAACGAAAAACGCATGCTGCAGGAAGCAGTTGACGCCCTTATCGACAACGGCCGTCGCGGCCGTCCGGTAACAGGCCCGGGCAACCGCCCGCTGAAATCCCTTTCCGATATGCTGAAAGGCAAACAGGGCCGTTTCCGTCAGAACCTTTTGGGTAAACGCGTTGACTATTCCGGCCGTTCCGTTATCGTTGTAGGCCCGGAACTTAAAATGCACCAGTGCGGCCTGCCGAAGGAAATGGCACTGGAACTGTTTAAACCTTTTGTAATGAAACGCCTTGTTCAGAGCGGACAGGCTACCAATATCAAAAACGCCAAACGCATGGTAGAACGCGCCAACAATGTAGTTTGGGACGTTTTGGAAGAAGTAATTAAAGAACATCCTGTATTCCTTAACCGTGCACCGACGCTGCACAGACTCGGTATTCAGGCATTCGAGCCTATTCTTACCGAAGGCCGTGCAATTAAGCTGCATCCGTTGGTATGTACAGCATTCAACGCCGACTTCGACGGTGACCAAATGGCAGTGCATCTGCCGCTTTCCGCGGAAGCACAGGCAGAAGCAAGAATTTTGATGCTTTCCGTTAACAACATTTTGGCACCGAAAGACGGCAAGCCTGTTGCCGTACCTACCCAGGATATGGTTTTGGGCTCTTACTACATCACCATGGTGAAAGAAGGAGCCAAAGGCGAAGGCATGCGTTTCAGCAGCGTTAATGAAGCTATGCTGGCATACTTCCATAAGGTTGTTGATTTGCAGGCACGCATTCAGGTTTATGTACCTAACAAAGATATTTACGGCGAAGAAAAGAACGAGGGCGTAAGCCTTGTTACCACTACGCCGGGCAATATTATGTTTAACGAAGACCTGCCGAAGGAACTGCAGTACTTCCATCAGGAAACTGAAAAGAACGCTGCCGGTGAAGAAGTTAAGGTTTGGCATTTAAGCAAACTTATTAACAAAAAAGAATTGGGCAACCTTGTTGCCAAAGCGCACAAACTGTTCGGCAACCTGCGTACCGCAGAAATTCTTGATATTGTTAAAAAGAACGGTTATGACAACGCCTGCAAGGCAGGTATTTCCATTGCCGTATCCGATATTAAAATCCCGAAAGAAAAACAGCAGATTTTGGCTGATGCCGAAAAACAGATTGATAAAACAGAGCGTATGTTCCGCCGCGGCTTAATGAGCGAGGACGAACGCTACCGCAAGGTTATTGAAATCTGGAGCCAGGCAACGGATGATGTTACCGCAAAACTGATGAGCGCTACCATGGATAAGTTCAATTCCCTGAACATGATGGCAGACTCCGGTGCCCGCGGCAACACCCAGCAGATCCGTCAGCTGGCAGGTATGCGCGGCCTTATGGCTGACCCGTCCGGCCGTATTATCGACCGTCCTATCAAGGCAAACTTCCGCGAAGGCTTAACCGTATTGGAATACTTTATTTCCACCCACGGTGCCCGCAAAGGCTTGGCCGATACCGCACTGCGTACGGCAGACTCCGGTTACCTTACCCGCCGCCTTGTAGACGTTGCTCAGGACGTTATTGTACGCGAAGATGACTGCGATGTTGTAACCTTTAACCTTGTTAAAGAACGCAGCCGCCTGTGCAAACAAACCCTTGGCGCAAGCCAGAACAAACTGCGCGAAACCGTTATCGGTCGCAACCTTGCTTCCGGTGTTGAAAGCCCTGTAACCGGTGAACTGATTGCCGAAGCAGATACCGTTATTACGGAAGATATTTACAATAAACTTATTGCAGGCCACGTGCTTGAAGTTAACCTCTATGCAACCGATGATATGGACGGCGAAGCAACTGAAACCGTTCAAATTAACATCAGCAGCGAAGATGCCAACAAGGTAATGAAAGAACACCTGATGCATCACTTCGACGGCAAAGAAGTTGCCGAAGACGTTGTTAACGCAGAAGGTGAAGTACTGGCACATGCAAAAGATACTTATACCGAAGCAATGATTGACGCAATTTTAGCAGACGGTACTGTCCGCGAAATGAAAGTGCGCAACAATGCTATCGAAGGCATCGAAATCGGTGCTATTACCGAAGGCAAGAACAAACAGACGGTTATCGAATCTCTGCGTGACCGTATTGTTGGCCGTAACCTTGCCGAAGATATTCTGGATGAAAACGGTGAAGTGCTCTATCATATCAACGATTATGTTACCGAAGATATGGCAGACAGAATTGCAACCCTGCGCGAAACCGTTAAAATCCGCAGCGTGCTCAACTGCAAATCTAAAGTTGGCGTTTGCCGCAAATGCTATGGCCGCAACCTTGCAACCGACAGAAATGTTGATGTCGGCGAAGCAGTTGGCACCATTGCAGCTCAGGCAATCGGCGAACCTGGTACCCAGCTTACCATGCGTACGTTCCATACCGGCGGCGTAGCAGGCGGCGATGATATTACCCAGGGCTTGCCGCGTGTTGAAGAATTGTTTGAAGCACGCAAACCGAAACACCCCGGTATTTTGGCAGAAACCACCGGCGTTGTGCATATTGCCGAAGAAGGCGGCCAGCGTAAAATTACCATTACCGATAAAGACGGCATGGAAGAAGTTTATGCTATTCCGTACGGCGCAAAACTTGCTGTTACCGAAGGGCAGGAAATCGAAAAAGGCGACCGTCTTACCGAAGGTTCCCTCAATCCGCACGATATTATCCGCATCAGCGGCGTGCGCGCAACCCAGCGTTATCTGGTACAGCAGGTACTCGGCGTTTACAAATCTCAGGGCGTAGAAATTAACGACAAACACATTGAAGTTATGGTACGCCAGATGATGCGTAAAGTACGTATCGACGAAGCAGGCGATACTACAATGCTGCCGGGCGAATACGTTGATATCGGTGAATTTGAAGAACAGAACAGCGAGATGCTTGACCGCGGCTTGCAGCCGGCAGAAGGCCATCCGATTCTTCTTGGTATTACCAAAGCATCCCTGGCAACAGATTCCTTCCTGTCTGCGGCTTCCTTCCAGGAAACCACCCGCGTACTTACGGACGCAGCTATTAAAGGCAAGGTTGACCCGCTGCTCGGCCTTAAAGAAAACGTTATTATCGGTAAACTCATCCCGGCAGGTACCGGCATGAGCAGATACCGCGACGTTAAAGTAAAATACAATAACGTGCCTACTAATAACTGATTTTACTGCATAACAGCAGAAAAACTTAATAAGTTGTAATAGGTAAAGTAAACCACCCTGTTTATTCCGTTTGGAGTAAGCAGGGTGGTTTTGTTTATGATGAGGCATCTATTAGAAACAGAAAATGCAATCTTGCAGAAACTGCTGCTGTTCAGCTTGCCAAAACGTTACTCCTATTTGCGTGCGCAAACACGACTATGTAACATATTTATTAAAGAGCAAAATTTGTGAATCAATAATTATATTTAGTAAATAGCAGCATTAACCATACAACTCACAAAAATTTTTCAATAATTTTAGTGTAATAACAGTAATACACGCTTATTCACTTCGTTCAAAAAGCGTGTTTATTACTGTTATTGTTTTATTGTATATTGAAATTTTTGTATGAAGTTGTCTGGCTAATGCTGCTATTTTTAGTTTGCCTGTAAAAAAAGATAAAAAGTAGCTGTCCCGCATCACCGATAGTGCGGATTAATGCTAAACTACACTGCCGCGCTAACCTACCGGCAGGGATAAAGTTTCACCAAGACCAGTAAAAGTTACATTTACTCTAACGGAAATGTCTTGCGGGAGGGGTAAAGGTATGGTAAAATAACATTATAAAATAATGCAAAATAAAATTATAAATTTTATTACAATTAATAAAACGTAAGAGGGATAAATTTGCGAAAATATTTACTGCTGATGTTTCTGGCATCATTGGATATAATCAGTGTTATTTTAGCTGCATTTATAAGTATGTACCTGCGTTTTGACAGCGATAAAATACCGGTAAATTATCTTTCCTTGCTTATATCATACATGCCGTTAACTGTTGTTATTTACATCGTATCGTTTTATTTATTTAATCTTTACGGAAGAATTTGGCGCTATGCCAGTGCAACAGAACTTATAGCAATTGTTATTGCAAATATTGTCGCAAGTACCGTATGGTATTTTATATCGCTTTATATCGGGGTTGTATTGCCGCGTTCGTTATATGTATTTACAGGATTGCTGTTAATATTTTTTATTGGCGGCAGCCGCCTGTCATTAAGGTTTTACAGTTACGTAATGAATAAACCTAAATACAGGCAAATACAGCGTAAAAAGAATAAAGTGCTTATTATCGGTGCCGGTGATGCCGGAGCAATGCTTTTGCGTGAAATAGAACGTTACCATATAGCAAACAGGCAGGTAGTAGGATTTATAGATGACGATAAAAATAAAACTGGCAAGATTTTGTTAGGCGTAAAAATTTTAGGAACTCGTAATAATATAACAAGAATAGCAGCAATTGAACACATAGATGAAATAATAATTGCCATGCCATCTGTAAAAGGCAAAGAAATAAAAGCAATTATAAACATCTGCAAAGAAACAAACTGCAAACTTACAATTTTGCCTGGACTGTATGAAATTATAGAAGGGATAGTAAACGTAAATGTAAATCAGTTGAGGCCTGTCGATGTAGAAGATTTGCTTGGTAGAGATCCTGTGAAACTTGATACTACAGCCGTAAGAGAATATCTTGCAGGCAAAATAGTATTAATTACCGGCGCAGGCGGCAGTATTGGCAGTGAGATAGTACGGCAGGTAGCAAAAATGCAGCCTAAAAAGCTCTTGCTTTTAGGCAAAGGTGAAAACAGTATTTATGAAATAACCCAAGAACTGAAAATAAACTGCCCGGAAGTAAAAACAGTGCCAATAATTGCCGATATACGCGATAAAGAACGTATAAAAGCCATAATGGACTACTTTAAACCGCAGGTAGTATTCCATGCAGCAGCACATAAACACGTACCGTTAATGGAATACCAGCCTGCTGAAGCAGTGCGCAACAATATATTAGGCACCAAAGTAGTAGCAGACGAAGCTGCGTCACACAACGTAGAAACCTTTGTAATGATATCTACCGACAAAGCCGTAAACCCAACAAGCGTAATGGGCTGTACAAAACGAGTTGCCGAAATGTATGTGCAAAGCATGAACAAAAACAGCTGCACAAGGTTTGTAGCAGTACGTTTTGGCAACGTGCTCGGCAGCCGCGGCAGCGTAATACCGCTGTTTAAAAAGCAGATAGCAAAAGGCGGTCCGGTAACGGTAACACATCCGGATATGAAACGCTACTTCATGACAATACCGGAAGCAAGCCAGCTGGTATTACAGGCCGGGGCCATGGCAAAAGGCGGGGAAGTATTCGTACTTGACATGGGCGAACCGGTAAGGATATACGATCTTGCCAAAGACCTTATAACGCTTTCTGGCTTAATGCCTGATAAAGACATAGAAATAAAAATAACCGGTTTAAGGCCGGGAGAAAAGTTGTTTGAAGAACTGTTAAGCGCAGAAGACGGTACGGAAAAAACAACGCACAAGAAAATCTTTACTGCAAGGATAAAAGAAATAGACAAAGACGAACTTGATAAGGAAATAAGCAAAATACTTGAAATAACAGACGGCGAAGAAGTAGTAGCAGCTTTGCAAAAGATAGTACCTACTTATACTCCAAACAGGGAAAACATTTAAAGAAACAAAGGAGATAATTAAAATGCCAAAAGAAAGATTATATCTTTCTTCACCAACTATGCACGGCGAAGAACAAATATATGTAAAAGAAGCATTTGATACAAACTGGGTAGCACCTTTAGGGAAAAACGTAGATGAATTTGAAAAAAGTATTGCTGAATATGTCGGTGTAAAAGAAGCTGCGGCGCTTAATTCCGGTACGGCAGCCCTGCATATGGCAGTAAAGCTGGCAGGTGTACAGCGCGGCGATATTGTTTTATGCAGTGACTTAACCTTTGCTGCAACGGTAAACCCAGTTAGTTACGAAGGCGGCATACAGGTATTTATCGACAGCGAAAAAGAAACATGGAATATGGACACGAAAGCATTAGAAATAGGGTTAAGAAAATATAATGCCAAAGCTGTAATTGTAGCAAACCTTTACGGTACGCCGGCCAAACTTGATGAGATACGGGAGCTTTGTCAAAAATATAAAGTTACCTTAATAGAAGACGCAGCCGAAAGCCTTGGCGCAACTTATAAAGGTATACAAACAGGAACATTCGGTAAATACTCTGCCCTTTCTTTTAATGGCAATAAAATAATAACAACCTCCGGCGGCGGCATGTTTTTAAGTGATGACGCAGAGGCGGTAAAAAAAGTACGATTTTGGTCAACACAGGCAAGGGAAAACTGTCCGTGGTATGAACATAAAGAAATAGGGTATAACTACCGCATGAGCAACATAGTTGCAGGCATAGGGAGAGGACAGGTGCTTCATTTGGATGAACATATTTCGCAGAAAAAGGCAATCTATATGCGTTACAAAGAAGCATTTAAAGATTTGCCTGTGCAAATGAACCCGTATTTATCGTGCAGTGAACCTAACTTCTGGCTTAGCTGTTTAACGATAAATGAAGGAGAAAAAGTAACGCCGGAAGATGTACGCTTAGCACTTGCAAAAGAAAATATAGAATCCCGTCCGATATGGAAACCGATGCATATGCAGCCGGTATATAAAAACCATGACTTTATAATGGCGAAAAATAAGCCGGTGAGCGAAGATATTTTTGCAAGGGGTATCTGCTTGCCGAGTGATAACAAGATGACGGAACAGCAACAAGATATGGTTATAAAGATTGTTAAAGAGTTGTTTAACTAAATGAGGAAGATATGTACAAAAATTTTGTTAAAAGAATATTAGATATAATATTATCGCTCATAGCTTTAATAATATTTTCACCATTACTAATAAGTACAGCTATTTTAGTCCGTTTTAAGTTGGGCAGCCCAATTCTTTTCCGTCAGGCAAGACCCGGAAAGCATGAGAAGATTTTCCATATTTTAAAATTCAGAACCATGACAGATGAAAAAGATAAAGACGGTAATTTGCTGCCGGATGAAATACGGTTAACAAAATTTGGGCAGTTTTTACGCTCGACATCTATTGATGAATTGCCGGAATTACTGAATATTTTAAAAGGCGATATGGCAGTTGTTGGGCCTAGACCTTTATTAGTTCAATATTTAGACCGGTATAATGATGAACAACGGCATCGGCATGATGTTAAGCCTGGCTTAACAGGTCTTGCGCAGGTTAATGGTAGAAATGGAATTACTTGGGAAGAAAAATTTAATTATGACTTGCAATATGTAAAAAATGTTACCTTTTTAGGCGATTGTAAAATTATATTACAAACAGTGCAAAAAGTATTTCAAAGGCAAGGCATATCTTCTGCAACTTCTGTAACAATGGAAGAGTTTAAGGGGAATAAGTAATGTTTAAAAGATATCTGCAATTATTAATGCTTATTTTAATTAGAGATGGTACTAAACGTGCGGAGTATTGTAAAAAAATAGGTTATTTTCATTCTCAGGGAGAGGCATGTTTTTTTCAAAATTTTAATTTTGGGGTAGAACCCCACTTAATTTCTTTTGGCAATAATGTAAAAGTTGCATCCGGAGTCAGATTTATTAATCACGATATTTTTGGAGATGTACTTTTATATAAAAATAACATGAACTATCATATTCGGCGTGTAGGTAAAATTGCAATTGGCAATAACGTATTAATTGGCAGCAACAGCATGATTATGTACGACGTTACTATTGGCAATAATGTTATTATTGCAGCCGGAAGCTGTGTTACTAAAGATATTCCTGATAATACGATTGTTGCAGGTGTTCCTGCTAAAGTTATAGGCTCTTTTGAAGCGTATGAAAAAAAGTTTATAGAAATAACCAAAAATTATCCGTGGCTTGGAAAAGGCTATTCAATATATGACAAAAATTTAGCAAAACAGCAAAAAGAATATTTTTGGAAAGCATAAAGGCAGAATATAATGGGAGATTTTTTATTGTGCATATAATAGAAAGCGCTAAAAGATTAGTTAAATATAGCTGGTTGCTGCAAGTACTTGTAGAAAGAGATTTAAAAATAAGGTATCGCCGCAGCTTTTTGGGATATTTATGGAGCGTTTTAAATCCTTTAATGATGATGGTAATTTTGACGATAGTTTTTTCTAATATGTTTCGTTTCGATATACCTCAATATCCGGTTTATTTATTGGCGGGTCAGCTTATATTTGGATTTTTTGCCGAATCAACCAGTATGGCTATGAGTTCTATTTTAGGTGGTGCGGCACTTATAAAAAAAGTATACTTACCTAAATATATATTTCCGTTGTCCAGAGTTTTATCAAGTTTTACCAGCATGCTGCTTTCAATGATTGCATTATTTATAGTAATTATGGCTACAGACGTAACTTTTTCGGTAACACTGGTTTTATTGCCTTGGATATTGTGTTTGGTTTTAGGATTTTGCATAGGAGTAGGTCTGTTGTTATCTGTACTTGTAGTTTTCTTTAGGGATGTACAGTATTTATACAGCATTTTTTTAACGGCGTTTAATTACCTAACACCTATTTTTTACCCGGAAACATTATTGCCTGACTGGCTTCGGGAACTGCTTGTGTTTAATCCACTTTATAATTATATAAAATTTTTCCGTAAAATTGCAGTTTACGGAGAATGGCCAAGTTTGCCGGAGCATTTAACTTGCATTGCATTTACGATAGGTATGCTTATTGTGGGATTATATATTTTTAAACGTAAACAAAATGATTTTATTTTGTACATATAGGTGAAAAAGTGGAAAAAGCTATAATAGTAAAAAATGTTTCAATGCGTTTTAACTTAGCAACAGAACGTGTTGACAGTTTAAAAGATTTAATTATAAAAAAACTAAAGTTTCAAAGCGTAAGTTTTGATGAATTTTGGGCATTGAGAAATATTAGTTTTTCTGTAGATAAAGGCGAATCATGCGCTTTAATAGGCGCTAATGGCAGCGGAAAAAGTACAATGCTTAAAATTATTAGCGGAATTTTAACGCCGACTAAAGGCAGTGTAGAAGTAAATGGTTCTATTGCGCCGCTTATTGAATTAGGAGCAGGTTTTGACCCTGAATTAACAGGCAGGGAAAACATATTTTTGAATGGTGCAATTCTTGGGTATAGTAAAAAACTTATGATGGAAAGGTATGACGAAATAATAGATTTTAGTGAACTGCGCGATTTTATAGATGTACCTGTAAAAAATTATTCCAGTGGCATGATTGCCCGTTTAGGTTTCTCTATAGCAACTATTGTTAAGCCGGATATATTAGTAGTTGATGAAATTTTAGCCGTTGGTGACCAGGCGTTTCAGGATAAATGCCATAAACGATTGGAATACATGATGAATAATGGAACTACAGTACTTTTAGTATCACATTCTGCGCCGGATATAAAAAGAATCTGCCAAAAAGTAGTGTGGATAGACAGAAGCAATTTACGTTTTGTTGGTGATGTCGACGAGGCGTTAAGCCTTTATAATGATACATAATTATTGTATTTATTTAATATTATTTTGGAAGGTGAGTGGATGAAAAATCTGTATATTGTTGGAGCAAGCGGATGCGGGCGTGAAGTATTAAATATTATAAAAGATATTCATACTTTGCAGGGTATACAGTGGAATGTGATGGGGTTTCTGGATGATAACCTGCAAGCATTAGAAGGAGTTGAATGTGATTATAAAATTGTAGGAACAATTCAAAATTATGTTCCTCAAGAAAACGATGTTTTGGCATTGGGTATTGCTAATCCGCAAATTAAAGAAAAAATAGTTACAATGTTAAAAAATAAAGGAGCTGCTTTTCAAAGTATAATTCATCCTTATGTTGCATTAGGACGCTTTAATACAATTGGAGAAGGTGTTGTAATATATTCTGGCTTTGGAATGACAGTTAATGTGCAAATTGGTAACTTTTGTACTTTGTTAGCATGTGGGCTTGGGCATGACGTTACAGTCGGAAATTTTTCAACAATATCGTCCTGGTGTAATATTATGGGTCATGCAAAAATTGGTAAACGTGTATTTATGGGCGGTAATTGTGCAGTAGCGCCAAGTGCTGTTATAGAAGATGATGCCTATGTTGGTGTGGGCAGTGTTGTTTTACGCAAGGTAAAAGCCGGCAAAAAAGTTTTTGGTAATCCTGCCAGAGAAATGGATATTTAAAATTAATATAGGAGGATGAAAATATAAATGAATTTTTTTGAGTTTAAGGGTATTAAAATTACCGGCATGGCAACGGCTGTGCCAGACCGTCATCAGAAAATGTCTGATTATAATCACTTATTTGCTGATGGTGAAGTAGAAAAATTTTGTGCTGCAACAGGAATTTATGAAAAATATAATGCTTATGGTGTCGGTACAACTACTTCTGATTTGTGTGTTGCGGCAGCAAATAAACTTTTTGGTGAATTACAAGTAGATAGGAATACTGTTGATGGGCTCATTTTTATTACGCAGACGCCTGATTATTTTATTCCGCCGACTTCTTGTGTTGTTCAGAACAGATTAGGATTAAATAACTGTGGATTAGTTTATGATTCTAATATTGGCTGTACGGCGTTTCCTTTTGGTTTACAAATGGCTTGTGCAAATATTATGGCTGGCTGCAAAAGGATATTGCTGTTAGTGGGCGATGCTAATCCTAATAGAGGAGAAACCACAAATAAAGATGGGTTGCTTTTTGGTGATGCAGGTGTAGCAATAATTGTTGAAAAAACTGATGAAGATGTGCCGCCCATAGAAATTTGTATTGAAACTATAGGCAGTGGGTATAAAGCTTTAATATCACCGTACGGAATGGAACGACATCCTTTATCTGTAGTAGCTCAAACTAGGGGGTTTGAATTTGCTGCATATTATAATAATGCAGTATATATGTCTGGTGCGGATGTATTTACTTTTAGCATTAAGGATGCTCCGCGTGTAACCAAAGTTTTTTTACAGAAGTTTAATAAGAATATGGATGCTTTCGATCTAATTTCTATACATCAGGCAAATAAAATGATTATTGATAATGTAGTCAAAAGGATAAAGGCACCTAAAGAAAAAGTTATGAATTCGATAAGCCGATTTGGTAATACAAGAGGTGCAAGTACAGCGGTAAATATTTGTGATTATGCAGATAATAATAATTTACATGAAGGTTATAAGAAAATATTAGTTGTATCATTTGGTATTGGCCTTAATGTAACCGTTGCTTCTTTTGCTTTAGATATGTCCGTATGCTTACCGATTATGAAAACAAAAGATGTTTACGATGATGGCATTGACAGTGATACATATTTTAAATAAGCAAAAGTAATAAAAGGAGAAATCTATTTTATGGCCTTTTTTAACATAAGGAATACAAAAATAAAAGCAGTGGCAGCAACTGTACCTGATGATGTTGAATATACTACAGATTATAATGAACTTTTTGGTGAAGAACATGTAAAAAAATTTATTATGTCTACCGGTGTAAAACGCCGCTTTACTACACACAGGTTGGGTGTTACTGCGTCAGATTTATGTTGTGCTGCTGCGGAAAAAATATTAACTGAACTAAATTATGACAGAAGCAAAATAGATACTTTAATTTTTGCGTCTTCCAGCCGCGATTATCTTCAGCCTGTTACTGCTACTATTTTGCAGGATAGATTGGGATTATCTTATGATTGCATGTGTTATGATGTACCGCTCGGCTGCTCCGCTTACGTTTATGGTTTATATTTAGCGGCTATGCATATTAATTCCGGTTGCCGCAGCGTATTATTGTTGGCTGGTTCTACCGGAGAACAATTACCTGAGAATTATGTACCGAAAGAAATACCCATGCTTTTTGGTAACGGAGGTTCTGCTACTTTATTTGAATATGATGAAAATGCTGAACCTATATATGGATTACTACGTTCTATTGGACGTGATTTTAAAATGCTTGCATCTCCGTTTAGCGGGCAGCGCCATCCGTTTTGGCCAATGGTAGAAAAATTTGGATATGAAAAGGCATGTGTTTATAGAGATTTATTCCATATGGAAGGCATGGATGTGATGCGTTTTTCATTAAAAGAAGTAGTCGCAATGATTAATGATTTTAAAGAACATTTTAATTGTAATTATGATGACTATGAAATATTAGCATGCCATCAGGCGAATAAACTTATTATCAGCAACTTGGCAAGGAAGATAAAATTTCCACTTAATAAAATACCTCTTTCAATAGTTGATTATGGCAATACCGGCTGTGCTTCAATACCTTTAGCAATATGCGACCATTATGCCGGTAAAGATAATGTTGAAGATACGGGTAAAATTTTAACATGCGGGTTTGGCATAGGCTTGTCTTTAGGCATTGTTGGGGTTACTGTTACTCCAGAAAACTGTTTTGCTGTTTTTAGGGTTAATGAAAAATATGATGACGGCTTACGGTTTGAAGACTATTTGTGAGGATAAGAGCAATGGATAAATTTGATTTTAACGGTAAAAAAGTATTAGTTACTGGTGCTTCATCCGGAGTTGGCAGAGAGGTTGCCGTTTTGCTAAGCAAAATGGGTGCAAAAGTTGTAATTGTAGCCAGAAGAGAAAGCGAATTAAAGAAAACACTTTCATTGATGGAAGGAAACATACATTCTTATAAAGTATTGGATTTGGCAGATTTTGATAAAGTGGTTGAAACGTTTAAAGAGTTAGTTGCAATAGATGGGCAAAAATTTGATTGTATTGCTCATTGTGCCGGAATAGCGATACCAATTCCGTTGCGAAGCATTTCTATGGCTAATATTACACAAATTTTTAGTACAAATACGTATTCATTTATGGCGTTGTTAAAATGTGCTGCACAAAAGAAAATTTTTAATGATAATGGCGCTGTCGTGGGAATATCTTCTTGCGTCGGTGTTTATGGGCAAGCTGCAAATGCTGTTTACGGTGCCTCAAAGGGTGCAATGGATGCTTTAATGAAAAGTGCAGCTAAAGAGCTTAGACCAAGAAAAATAAGAGTTAATACTATTTGTCCTTGTGGTATAAAAACAGAAATGTTGGCAAATCAGACAGTAAAAGATATAGATGGAGACGAGATTGAAAACTTGCCAGATTATTTAATGTTGCCGGAAAAAGTAGCAGCAGTTGTTGTTGCTTTACTTAGTGATTCTATGCAGTATATTTCAGGGGTAGCCATTGATGTGGATGAGGCTAAAACTTGGGAGGAATAGAATGGCGTATTTAAATTTTATAGGTAAAAAATATATTGTTTTTGGTGCGTCTTCAGGTATTGGCCGTCAAACTGCTTTACAGTTAAGCCAACTTGGAGCAAAAGTAGTATTAGTTGGCAGGAATGAAGAGAAACTTCAACAGACATATGCTCTGCTTGATGGAGAAGGGCATAAAATACTTATTTGTGATGTTTCTAATTTTTCAGAAGCTCAGAATATAGTTAAAAATGCTGTAAGTTTTGATGGTATTAAATTAGATGGGTGTGTATTTTCTGCCGGAGTATATTCAATGATTCCTATTGGGATGGTTACGGAGGAAAAAATATATAAAGTTTTTGCAACCAATATAGTTTCTTTTATGGCTATTGCAAAAACATTTTCTTCTAAACGCATAAGTAACAATGGAGCATCCTTTGTTAGCGTTTCTTCTAGGGCAGCGACTTTGCCTGATAAATCACAAGGCGTTTACGGTGCATCTAAGGCAGCAATAAATTCATATACCTTTGCAGCATCAAAGGAAATGTCAAACAGACAAATAAGATTTAATGCTGTTTGCCCGGAAGCAGTAGATACTGAAATGGGGGCTGGGTTTAAAGCGAATACATCAAATGAAGATATGAAAAAAATTTATCCTCTTGGTATGTTAGAAAGTGAAGATGTTGCTAACGCTATAATATTTTTGTTAAGTGATATGAGCAAAAAAATTACAGGTCAATCTATTTGGTTATCTGCTGGAAATGATGGCGGAAGCATAGAAAGTAGTATATTTTAAAAGGAGAAGAAGAAAATGGAATTAAAAGAAAAATTAGCGTTGATTGAAGAGGTACTGGATGTAGAAGAAGGCAGTTTGAGCCCGGAAACTGAACTTGCAGATGTAGACGAGTGGGATTCGATAGCGGCACTTTCTTTAATAGTAATGCTTGATGAAAAATTTGAAAAAACAGTAAGCGGCGCACAGATTAAAGCGTTAGAAACTGTAAACGATATTTTAGCTTATATGGAATAAAAAATATAACTCACAAAGGAGAAAGAAAAAATGGAATTAAAAGAAAAATTAGCGTTGATTGAAGAAGTACTGGATGTAGAAGAAGGCAGCTTAAGCCCGGAAACTGAACTTGCAGATGTGGACGAGTGGGATTCGATAGCGGCACTTTCTTTAATAGTAATGCTTGACGAAAAATTTGAAAAAACAGTAAGCGGCGCACAAATTAAAGCATTGGAAACTGTAAATGATATTTTAGCCTATATGGAATGAGATTGGAGTAAAGCCATGGAAAAGTTATATGCTCTTTTAGAAGATATAAGACCGGATGTCGATTTTCGTAATACTAATACGTTAGTTACGGATGGTTTTATTGATTCGTTTGATATAGTAACCATTATAGCAAGTATTGAAGATGAATTTTCTGTAGAAATTCCTGTGGATAGTATGCTGCCTGAAAACTTTGAGAGTGCAGAAGCTATCATGAAGCTTATAGATAGGGCTAAAGGATAAAAGAATGTTTGGTTTTATTAATAAAATAAAATTATGGTATCGTCATCAAAAATTAATAAAAGATGGTATTTTGATGCCGGTAGAATCTTATGAGCAATATACGGCATTGGTAAAAGAGGCAAAGGCTAATTCTGAACATAAGCTTTTTTCTAACTGCTATATGTTGCCTGCTGAGATAAAAAGATTAATTGCTTTAAAAAACTTTTATCAAGTAAAAAGTAAAGATGGATTAGTGTTTATTGCTGATGAAGATGTCTATTACCACATGGTATTTTTTGTAGATTTGCGTAAACGATTTTCATTGCCTTCTGTTGAAAAAGACGTTTTAGTTGAAAATATATATTACGAAGGGCGCAAAACAGAAGCACAAGAAAACTTTGAAGAATTTTTGCTTGATTTGGGTTGTACATTTATTAATACGTATCGCTCAATAGAAGACAGACCTTCTCTTGAGTCGGATAAATTTTTTAAGAAATTAGAAGTATTAGAAAAAACACTTGCTTTAGAAGGCAAAAAAATTGCGATTCCAACATATGAGCAACTGCCGGAGTTTGAAAAAGTTTATCGCAGCATTATAGATAAGTATGTTCAGAAAAAATATACAAGAAAAGAACGTAGAGCGCAAGCTGATGCGGGTTTGTTGTATTGCATAACTGATGATAGTGCATCTATATATGCGATTGCAATAAGGGCCAGCCTGCAAGGTGGTGCTTACGGTTCAGCAAAAGGCTATCAAAATAATATTTATGCTCCAATATTGTTGTTTTATTTATTTAAAGATTTTTATGATAATATGCCAATTGATGAAAATGAACAAAAAGAATATATGAGAAGTAGAAGTATTGGTGGTTGGGTAGCAATAGATAATAAAGCTTCTTGGCGTAGTCAAAAAATGGTAGGTATTAAAGCTACTGCAAAATCAATGAATCAGTTTGTTATTAAGGCAAAAAGTTAGTACTTATAAACAATTAAAAATTTAACGGGAGAGAAATATGATTACAGTTTTGGATTGTTTGGAAAAGACGGCTTCAAAATTTTCAAATAATATTATATGCGAAGATGCTAAAAAGCAAATTACATATGCTGATTTTGTAAAAAATGCCAAAACTATTGGCAGCTTTTTATGCAAGTATGGTGCTATGCGTAAACCGATTGCGGTTTTTATGGATAATTCCGTAGAAGCACTTGAAGCTATGATGGGAGTAGTGTACAGCGGTAATTTTTATGTGGTTATAGATGCTTTAATGCCTGTTGAAAGAATAAAAAATATTTTTTCAACATTAAAACCTTTGGCTGTTGTAGTGGATGATAAATGCAAAACACCGGCTGCAAAATTAGGTATGGAAGATAATGTTTATAACTATGAAGAAATAGTGCAGACAGTTATAGATGATGAAAAGTTAAAATCTGTACGTAACAAGATGATTGATGCAGATCCATTATATGCCTTATTTACTTCCGGTTCTACTGGTGTACCAAAAGGTACTGTATTGACTCATTCAAGCGTTATGAAATATACGCAATGGTATGTGCAAACATTTAATATAAACGATAAAACAATTTTTGGCAGCCAGACTCCATTTTATTTTAGCATGTCTGTATCGACCGTATTCTCTACTATCTATACAGGTGCTAAACTTGTAATTATTCCAAAACAACTTTTTTCTTTCCCTGTTAAATTAATAGAATTCATGAATGAGGCTAAAATCAATACAATATATTGGGTTCCTTCTGCTATGAATATGATTGCTAATTTTAAAGCGTTGGACAAGAATCAATTACCATATTTAAAAACGGTTCTTTTTGCTGGTGAAGCTATGCCGACTAAGCAGTTGAATTACTGGAGAAAACATCTTTCAGCAGATACTTTATTTGCTAATTTGTTTGGGCCAACTGAAACTACTGATATAGCTACATACTATATTGTCGACAGAGAATTTCGTGATGATGAACCTATTCCAATAGGTGCTGCTTGCAGTAACTGCGATGTATTTGTTTTAAAAGAAGATAATACTTTGGCTGAGCCCGGTGAAGAGGGGGAATTATGTGCAAGAGGCGCCTTTTTAGCATCCGGATACTATGATAATCCAGAAAAAACTAAAGAAGTTTTTGTACAGAATCCTTTAAATACACATTATCCTGATATTATTTATAAAACAGGCGACCTTGTTAAATATAATGACAGAGGGGAATTAGTTTATATTACAAGAAAAGATTTTCAAATTAAGCATCAGGGATACAGAATAGAGTTAGGCGAGATTGAAACGGCGGTAAGCGCAGTACAGGGCGTTTATGAATGTTGCTGTATTTATGACATGGATAAACAGTTGATAGTGCTTTATTATACAGGTGATAATTTAACGTCCAAAGATATTCTTTTAGGAGTAAAGGATTTATTGCCTAAATATATGATGCCTAATAAAATTTTTTTACTGGAAAGTATGCCGCACAATGCGAATGGCAAGATTGATAAAAAGCTTTTGCAAAAAGTATATAATGGTGAAATGAATTTATGGGAATAATAACTTATACTACGCCGTTATTAGAACAAAATATGTACATTATTGTAGAAGGAAATAATTGCATTGTAATTGACCCTTATTATGACGATAAAGTTAAAACTTTATTAGAAAATATGAGCGTTGATTTGCTGCTTGTAACACATGAACATTATGACCATATCAGCGGCGTAAATAAATTTAAGGAAATTTATGGCTGCAAGCTTTTAGCAAATAAAAAATGCAATAGCAATCTTCAACTTCCTACAAAAAATTTTTCCAAATATTTTGAAGCTTATTATGAATTTCAGGGCGATTTAAAAAAGCCTGATTTTGCTTTTGATAATAATTATTCATGTAGTGCTGATGAAATATTTGAAGATAATATTACTTTTAATTGGCATGGAAATACGTTATTTATAAAAGAAGTACCAGGACACAGTGCTGGCGGCAATTTTATTTTTTTAAACGATAATATATTATTTTCCGGCGATATACTTTTAGATGAAAGCGTGCCTGCGGCTAAATTTCCGGGAGGAAGTAAAAAAGCTTTTGCTAATATAACGTTGCCATATATTAATTCTTTAATACCGGATATATTTGTATATCCTGGGCATGGCGATGCGTTTGTTTTAAATGAATATTACGGTTACTGTAAATAAAAAGGTAAAAATAAGTGTTGAAAGCAATAGATTCTTTATCTGAATATGAAAATTTGTATAGCAGATATGTAATATCTAAAAAAGTAAGTGCCTATACTAATCTTTTTATAAACAAAAGAAAACTATGTTCATATATTAAAGATAAAAGAATAAAATATAGTGTTATTAACGGCAGTTTATTTCTGTTTGTAAATGAATATGACTATTATAAATTGTACTTTTATGGCATTGATATAAATTTTAAAAAACTGCCTATAATGGATAAAAATGTTTGTTGCGACGTATATTTACATAAGAATAATTTGTTACGTGCTGATTTTTTTAATAAGTTATTTATAAATAATTCGTTTATGCAGATAAGCAGATATGAACAGGTGCGTTTATGCTATGGGAATTTGCATGATGCAGCTTGTAAATATTTGGAAGGCAACAAATGGAAGTTAACAAAATATAATATGCATATTAAGAATATAAGTTGTGATGAAAAAGATAAATTTGAACAATTAGTTATTAATAATATGGGAAAGTACGATGGGCTATCTATAGAAGATGAAATATGGGAAGAACAAATTAAAAATAGTAATGTAGTAGGGATATATGTATTGGATAAATTGATAGCAGCATATTATTTTACCGAAAAAGCTGGCAGGATTGTTGTAGAAAAAGCTTATCGCGGTAAAAATTTAAGCGTACTTTTGCGTATGTATTTTGCTGCTCAAAGCAGATGGGTAAATTCTTCTAAAAACCAATATGATTGGGTAGAAAGAAATAATATGGCTTCTAAAATGACTTTTGAAAAATTATTTGCAGTTTATACAGGAAAAGTTAAAGACAGGTATGTAAAGATATTGTAAGTTTTTATGTTTATACGCAGTTTAACAAAGCATATTTTGCAACTTAATAATGAGGTGAAAGTTTTCTTTTTAATAGGCCCTTCCCAATCTGGCAAAACCACCCTCCTCAAAAAACTCGCTTCACCTAACCGCAAGTACGCTGACTTGGCGGAGCTTGCACTACGCAGTGTGGCGAATGAAGAGTCGGTGCTGTTTTTGCAACGGTATGCGCCGCCGGTATTGATTGATAATATTCAGTACGCGCCGGAACTTGTGCCGGTGATTAAGGATTATGCCTTAAAGCACGGCAAACCGGGTGATTTTTGGCTGATTGCGCCGAAAGAGGACGCAGAAACTATTACCGCCATTATGCAGGAGCTTGGTGATAAGTTTGCCTGCCTGGAGTTTTGCGGCTTAAGCAGTGCTGAACTTGACGGCAGAGAAAGCACGCCGTTTATACCGGATATGCAGCTTTTGGCAGGACGGATGCAAAACCCTGTTCCGCACAGTGTGGTGGAGATTTACGAACGTATTTGGCGCGGCAGTAAGCCTGCAATGTACAACGCGGGTGCGGATTGGCAGGCATTTTACGCTAAACTAGTACAGGATATTTTGCAGCGTGACATCCGCAAGTTTATTCAGCTTAATGATGAGATGAAGTTTTACCGCTTTTTGTGCGCAGCGGCGTCGCAGACGGCAAAGCTTTTAAATTACGCAGTTATGGCAAAGGAAACCGGTATCAGCATACCGACGGCGAAGCAATGGCTGGGCATATTAGAAAAAATGGGGCTGGTGTATTTGCTTCAGCCAGCGGCGTTCAGCGGTGTTAAATACGTTGTAAAAACACCGAAGCTGTATTTTACGGATACCGGCCTTGCGGCATACCTTTTGCGCTGGAACACTGCGGACGCGTTAGAACTTGGCGCAATGAGCGCGGAGTTTTTTGAAACATGGGTTATCGGCGAGGTGTATAAAAGTTTTGCTAATAGCGGGCAGAAAGCGCCGCTGTACTACTACCGCAATTTTAATGGCAAAGAGGTTGAACTTTTAATTTTACACAACGGTGTGCTGTACCCGTGCGTCATCAGCAAAAGCGCTCAGGTGCAAAAAATGTACAAGCGTTTTAATATAATTGAAGCCGCATTTGGCGGCTGTACAGAAGTTAAAACAGCAGCCGACAGCGTTATCTGCCTTGTGCCGGAGTTCGGCATTGATAAAAACAACATTATGTACATACCCGCGTGGATGATTTAAAGCCTTGCCCTGGCAGGGCTTTATTTTTATGCCGCGCCGCACATTTTACCTACACCTTTGCTTGTGGTATAATATATTATTAGATTTATTGAACGAAAGGAACAAATATGGCAGATAAATTTTTAGTTATAGATGGCAGCAGCCTGATTCACAGGGCGTTTTTTGCTCTGCCGCCGCTGACCACGCAGAGCGGTGTGCATACGGGTGCTGTGTACGGTTTTTGCAATATGCTTTTGCGCCTGCTGGCGGATGTACAGCCCAAGTGGCTGGCGGTAGCGTTTGACAAAAGCCGCAAAACCTTCCGCACGGAGATGTTTGCCGATTACAAGGGACAGCGCAAACCGACGCCGAGTGAGCTTTCAGAGCAGTTTCCGCTGGCGCGCAAGGTGCTGGAGGCAATGAACATTGCCGTGCTGGAACTTGATAATTACGAGGCGGACGATATTATCGGCACGTTTGCCGTACACGCGCCGCAGGAAGCGGACGTGATTATTGTAACGGGCGACCGCGATGAACTTCAGCTTTTAAGCAGCCGCACAAGCGTATATTTTACCAAACGCGGCATTTCGGACCTTAAAATTTACACGCCGGAAGTTTTTGCAGAAGAATATGAAGGACTTGAACCGAAGCAGCTTATCGACCTGAAAGGGCTGATGGGTGATACTTCAGATAATATTCCCGGTATACCGGGCGTTGGCCCTAAAACGGCGCTGAAGCTGATTGGTGAATACGGCAGCGTGGAAAATGTGCTGGCTAACGCCGATAAAATCAGTGGCAAGGCACTGCGCGAAAAAGTGCAGAACAACAAAGAATCGGCGCTGCTTTCCAAAAAACTGGCAACCATTTTTACGGATGTGCCGGTTGATGCGGATTTGGCAAATTATGAATTGAAAGCATTAAAACCGGAAGCGCGTGAATTGCTTGCCGGGTTGGAATTCCGTAATATGTACGACCGTTTTAATGCCGTTATGGGCGCGCCGGAAGGCGATTTCAGCCTGTTTGGCGACTTTGTGGAAGATAAGCCAGCCGGGCTGCCGGAAGAAGTTGTAAAAAGTGCCGACGATGCGGAAGCGTTGTTTAAACTTATCGCCGTAAGGCGTGAAGTTACGCCGCTTACTGTACAAATTGGCGGTACGCTGCCGGATTTATATTTTAAACGTGCGGAGCTTTTATGTGATGGGCGTGTTTATATTTTTGAAGGCGAGTGTCCCGGCTGGCAGCAGTTTTATGACTGGCTGGCAAATGAAAACTGCCAAAAAGCCTGCTGCGACAGCAAGGAAATTATTAAAACCGCTTTGTGCCTTGGGGTTGAAGCACGAGGCATAACGGATGATATTGCCATTGCCGCATACCTTATTGACCCTGCGCGCAGCGAATACAGCATTAAAACCGTCGGCGGAGCGTACCTGGCGCAGGAGTATGTGCAGGAATGCAAAGCCGTTGCCGAGCTTGTGCCTGTTTTGCGCGCCAAACTTGCGGAACACGAACAGATAAAATTATATGAAGAAATGGAGCTGCCGCTGGCACGCACGCTTGCCAAAATGGAACTGGCGGGCATTAAGCCGGATGCAGCGCTTTTGGATAAATTAACCAAAGAAATGGCGGCGCAGATTGCAGCGCTTGAAATTTTGGCGGTAGAGCAGGCCGGAGAAAGCTTCAATTTAAAATCTACCAAGCAGCTTGGTGCTATTTTATTTGAAAAGCTGGGCCTGCCGGTCATTAAAAAAACTAAAACAGGTTATTCTACGGATGTATCAGTTCTGGAGCAACTGCGCAACGAGCATCCGCTGGTGCGGACGATTTTGGAACACCGCAAGCTGACGAAGCTTCACAGCACTTACCTTGAAGGTCTTCGCCCGCTGATTAATACTGTTACAGGGCGTATACATACGCATTTTCAGCAGCTTGTTACCGTTACCGGCCGCCTGAGCAGTACCGACCCGAACTTGCAGAACATCCCTACCCGCACGGAACTTGGCAAAAAAATACGCGAAATTTTTGTGCCTGGCGAAGGTTACGATTACCTGTTAAGCTGCGATTATTCGCAGGTGGAGCTGCGCGTGCTGGCGCATATTGCGCAGGATGAACTGCTTTTGGAAAGCTTCCTGCACGGGCAGGATGTACACGCACGCACGGCTGCGGAAGTGTTTGGCGTGCCGCTGGACGAAGTTACCGGCACCATGCGTACGCGCGCCAAAGCAGTAAACTTTGGCATTGTATACGGCATCAGCGATTTTGGGCTTGCCAAGCAGCTTGATATCAATCGCGGCGAGGCGGGAAGATATATTGAAAATTATCTTGGACGCTACACCGGCGTTAAAAAATATATGGATGATATGGTGGCGAGCGCCAAAAAACAGGGCTATGTGCAGACGCTGTTCGGGCGCAGGCGTTACCTGCCGGATATTAACAGCCGCAATTTTAACCTGCGCGGCTTTGCGGAGCGCACCGCCATTAACACGCCGATACAGGGCACGGCGGCGGACATTATAAAAATTGCCATGGTGAACGTGCAGAAAATGCTGGAACAGGGTGGTTATAAAAGCCGCATACTGCTTCAGGTGCACGACGAACTTTTACTTGAAGTTACTGCAGCCGAACGCGAAGAAGTTGGCGCACTTGTAAAACAAACTATGGAAAGCGCCGTAAAACTCAGCGTGCCGCTGATTGCCGACGTTAACTACGGCGTAAACTGGGCAGACGCCAAATAGGGAGGAATTACCATGCCGGAAATGCCGGAGGTGGAGCAGGTACGCAAAACCCTGCTTCCGCACATTAAGGGCAAAACCATTAAAAATATAGAAATTAACCTTGCAAGGCTGATAAAATATCCTTCGCCGGAAGAATTTATTGCCGGTTTAACAGGCAAAACCATTTTAGATGTAGGGCGCCGCGGCAAATATCTGGTGCTTAAAACAGGCGAAAACCAGAAGCTGATTGTGCATTTGCGTATGACAGGCAGCCTGATTGCGCAGGACGCAGATAAGCCGGAACCGCCTTATGCCAAAATTAAGTTTGAACTGACGGACGGCGTAACCATGTGGTTCTGCGATATCCGCACTTTTGGCACGCTGTACCTTGTAACCAACAACGATGCCTACATCGAGGGCTACGAAACGCTCGGGCCGGAGCCGTTAAGCGAGGGCTTTACGGCGGATTATATGCGCCCGGTTATAGTCAAAAGCAGAAAGCCCATAAAAACTCTGATTTTGGAGCAGACTTTTATTGCAGGGCTTGGCAACATTTACGCTGATGAGTGCCTGGCGTTATCCGGCATTTTGCCGATGCGCACGGCCAACACGCTGACGGACGAAGAAATTAACCGCCTGCATGACGCCATAAACAAGGTTATTGCGCAGGGCATTGCCAACCGCGGTACAACCTTCCGCGATTACAAAGACGGCGAAGGCAACAAGGGCGATAACCAAAACCATTTGCTGGTATATGGGCGCAAAGGCTTGTGCTGCAAAATGTGCGGCGGCGAACTTTTGGGTACCAAAGTAGGCGGGCGCGGCACAACATACTGCCCGCACTGCCAAAAATAAAACGGTGAAAAAATGAAAGTAATAGGTTTAACAGGGGGCATAGCCTCCGGTAAAAGTACAATTGCAAATTTACTGCGCAGCCTTGGCGCACCTGTGTTTGACGCCGACGCCGAAAGCCGTGCTCTGGTTGCCAAAGGTCGTGCGGCGCTTAACGAAATAGCACTTACCTTTGGCATTGAATACCTTACGGATGGCGGCGAGCTTAACCGCCCCAAAATGGCGGAACTTGTTTTTCACGATAAAGAAGCGCTGAAAAAACTGGAAGCAATCATTCATAAAAACGTACTGGCGGCAGCGCAGAGCTTTCTGGCGGAATGCCGCAGCAAAAATCTGCCGGCGGCAGTGCTTGACGTACCGCTTTTAATTGAATGCGGCTGGTATAAAGATGTGGATGCCGTGTGGCTTGTTGCCGTAGACAGCGAAACGCAGATAGAACGTGCCATGGCACGCAGCAACATGACGCGTGAAGAAGTGAAGGCGCGCATTGCAGCGCAGATGACACTGGAAGAAAAAAAGGCTTATGCCAGCCTTGTAATTGACAACAGCGGCACCTTTGCCGAAACGGAAAAAGCCGTTGCCGCAGCATGGAAAAATTTTACGGCGGAGGCATAAGTTGGGCAGGCGGAAAAAGAAAAAATTTATCGACAGATGGTGGGTAAAATTCTTAATGGTTGCTGCCGCCGTTTTTCTCATCGGTGAAGCCGGTATAAAAATATGGAGCAGCGAAGCCGTGCAGACGCGCTTTGTTTATATGTGGCCCTACCAGAATGAAATTTTGGAGTACAGCTCCAAAAACAAAATCGACCCTTTCTTGGTTGCGGCAGTTATTAAAAACGAAAGCGGGTTTGATACTGAAGCTGTATCGCATGCCGGTGCCGTGGGTCTGATGCAGATTATGCCGGAAACCGGTGAATGGATTGCTGCGCAGATGGGGCTTGACCATTTTGACTTGGAAGCTTTGCGCAGGCCTGAATATAACGTGCGGCTTGGCTGCTGGTATCTAGGCGAACTGGAATATGAATTTCAGCGCAACTGGGTGCTGATGATGATTGCCTATAACGCCGGGCGCGGCAACACGCGTGCATGGATGCAGGAAAACGGCTGGAACTATGATTTTAACCGTATTGAAGACATACCTTACCCGGATACGCGCGAGTATGTAAAAAAGGTTTTGCGCGATCGCGACAAATATTATCTTTATTATAAAAATAAAATAAAAAACTATTGACAGATTGATTTTTGCGCGCTATAATAATCAATGTTGACGCGGTAGTGGCGGAACGGCAGACGCGCTAGCCTCAGGAGCTAGTGGGGGCAACCCCGTGGAGGTTCAAATCCTCTCTACCGCACCATTTAATTTAATAGCAATACCCCAATGCGGTTGTGGCGGAACGGCAGACGCACCATCTTGAGGGGGTGGCGGGGAGACCCGTGTGGGTTCAAATCCCACCAACCGCACCAAAAATGCAATGAAGCAGCTTGTAAAACAGGCTGCTTTTTTTATGCCCGAATGAATAAAACAAGGGGCATTGGCTTAAAAGTGCCGGTATTTGTGCAGGTTATTTTTCTTTTAACTTGTGGACAAAGCATGCCTGCAATGGTATAGTATATTAGGTATTGCGCAGGGGCAGTAAAAAATGTTGTCTGCTCTCAAAAAAAGATATTTTTGGAAGGTGGTACAATCAATGGAAAAATCTGTTAAACAAAACACCTCCACTCCTGTGGATGCGGATTATTCGCTGGAGGCCGTGCCTGATTCAGCACGCAAAGGTTTCTGGCAAATGTTTTTCGTTATGCTGGGTTTCACGTTTTTCTCGGCAAGTATGAGCGTTGGCGCAAAGTTGGGTAACGGGCTCGATTTATCTGGCTTTGTATGGGCCTGCCTGATTGGCGGCATTATCCTGTCGGCTTACTGCGGTGTGCTGGCTTTTATTGGGTCTAAAACCGGTTTGAATATGGACTTGCTCTGCCGCCGTACTTTTGGCAGCAAGGGCTCTTACCTTTCGTCTGCTATTTTGGGCTTTACGCAAATCGGCTGGTTCGGCGTAGGCGTGGCAATGTTTTCCATCCCCGCGGCGGAACTTATGGGCATGAACGAATGGACTCTGACCATTATTGCCGGCCTTTTAATGACGGCAACCGCAGCTACCGGCATGAAGGCACTGGAAATTGTCAGCTATATTTCCGTTCCGCTCATCATTATTCTTGGCGTTTATTCCATGGTTACTGCTGCCGCAGAAGGCGGCGGGCTGGCTTACATTTTTGCGCAGTCTGCCGGGCAGATTACCCTGTTTACCGGCATTGGCTATGTTATTGGCTCTTTTATTTCCGGCGGTACTGCAACGCCTAACTTTATCCGTTTTGCCAAAAACAGCAGCATTGCCGTGTGGACTACGGTTATTGCCTTCTTTTTAGGCAACACGTTGATGTTCTGCTTTGGTGCGGTTGGCGGCGCTTACACCGGCAAGGATGATATTTTCTACGTTATGATTGCACAGGGCCTTGCCATTCCGGCTTTGATTGTACTTGGCGCCAATATCTGGACTACCAATAATAATGCTCTTTACACCGGCGGCCTTGCCATTTCCAATATTTCCAAAGTGCGCATGAAATGGACTACCTGGATTTCCGGCATTATCGGCACGGCGCTTGCAATCTGGCTTTATTACAATTTTGTAAGCTGGCTCAGCATTCTTAACTGCGCTCTGCCGCCGATTGGCATTATCGTTATTTTAGATTATTTCTTTAACCATAAAAAATTCGGCAGCGATTTTAACGAATATACCATTAACTGGTTTAACATTGCCGGTATTATAGTGGGTGCTGCCTGTGCAAACCTGCTGCAGTGGGGCATTGCCGCCATTAATGCCATGGTGGTTGCTGCTGCGTTCTTCTTTATCGGCGAAATACTTGGCAAAAATAAATAATAACTGTAAAGAAAGGATGAATTGTTATGCTGCTGCAAAAACTGTATCTGGCAAATGCCACGGAAACGGTAGATATCCGCGTTACGGACGGTAAATTTGCCGCTATTGCTCCTCAGCTGGAAGCGCTGCCCGGCGAAGAAGTGGTTGATTGCTGTGCCGGTAAAATGGTGCTGCCGCCTTTTGTGGAATCGCACGTACATCTCGATACCTGCCTTACGGCAGGACGCCCGCACTGGAATTTATCCGGCACGCTGTTTGAAGGCATTCAGCGCTGGGAAGAATATAAGCCTTTTCTTACCAAACAGGAAGTAAAAGACCGTGTAAACAAGGCGCTCCGCCTGCAGGCAGGCAACGGCATTCAATATGTGCGCACCCATGTAGATATTAACGACCCGGAACTGACCGCCCTGCGCGCAATTTTGGAGCTGCGCGAGGAAGTTAAGGATTATATTGACATTCAAATCGTTGCTTTCCCTCAGTACGGAATTTTAAGTTACCCCAATGGCAAAGGCCTGCTTGAAGAAGCACTGAAAATGGGTGCCGATGCTGCCGGTGCCATTCCGCATTTTGAATTTACCCGTGAATATTCTGTTGAATCGCTTAACATCTGCTTTGAACTGGCGCAGAAATACGGCAAATTGATTGACGTACACTGCGACGAAATTGATGACGAGGCCTCCCGCGGGCTGGAAACTGTTGCCGCCCGCGCTTATGAAACCGGCATGGGTGATATGGTAACGGCGTCGCACACAACTGCCATGCACAGCTACAACAATGCTTATATGATTCGCCTGATGCGCCTTTTAAAAATGTCCGGCATCAACTTTGTGGCAAATCCGTGCGTTAATGTTCATTTGGGCGGACGTGCTGATACTTACCCCAAACGCCGCAGCATGACGCGCGTAAAAGAACTTACCGCCGAAGGCATTAATGTTTCTTTCGGCTCGGATGATATTTTTGACCCCTGGAACCCGCTTGGCAATGCCAATATGCGCGACCAGGTATTTATGGGGCTGTATACCGGGCATATGCTTGGCTATGAAGAAATTTGCAATTCTTATAAATTTGTTACTGAAAATGCTGCCCGCATCCTGCATTTGGGTGATGCTTACGGCATTGCGGTCGGTAAAGATGCAAACTTTATTATTCTTGATGCCAAAAACTGGTATGACGCATTAAATAATAATGCGCCGGTGCTGCGCAATTACCGCAAAGGCAAACTTATTGCTTCCACCGCGCCGGTAGATAAAAAAGTGTATTTTTAACTGAGCCGCCAATTAGTGCCAAGTGATGGCGAAGGCAATAATTGTGCCAGCGAAGTTATGCAAATTTTGCGAACCTTTAACAGAAAAATCAAAAAGGTTATACTTTTCAGCATTGTTAAAATCTGCGGCTCCATCGATTCCGTCCGGGCATGGCACCGGACTCTCGTGGGTTATTGTTATAAATTAAGCCGCCACAGTTTTAACTGCTGCTTCACAGCACAACCCTTTTGGATTTTTGAACAAACTGGCTGCCAATAAAATAATTTAAATAATAAAAGCCAAAGCATTGCTTAAAGTAGTGCTTTGGCTTTTTGCATATTATATTAGTTTTTGCTGTTTTTTACCTGCCGCCGTGCTCGCGTTTCCAGCGCTTTATTTCATCAAGCTTTGCTTTTACGCGTGCTTCCAGCCCCTGGGTTGTTGGTTTGTAATATTCTGTGCCCAGAAGCGAATCGGGCAGGCACTGCATATTGGTAAGTTTTTCTTCCGTGTTGTGCGCGTACTGGTAGCCCTTGCCGTAATTAAGTTCCTGCATCAGTTTTGTGGGCGCATTGCGGATAACAAGCGGTACAGGCTCGGCCAGCATTTTGGCAGCATCGCGCTTGGCGTGTTCATACGCCATATAAAGTGCGTTTGATTTTGGCGCGACCGACATATACACCACGGCCTGCGTTAAATGCACGCTGCATTCCGGCATGCCGATAAAATGGCAGGCGTGGTAGGCGACAACGGCAATTTCCAGTGCTTTGGGGTCGGCAAGGCCGATATCTTCGCTGGCAAAGCGCGTAACGCGCCGCGCTATGTAAAGCGGGTCTTCGCCTGCTTCCAGCATGCGTGCCAGCCAGTAAACGGCGGCGTCCGGGTCGCTGTTGCGCATGGATTTATGCAGTGCGGAAATTAAATTATAATGTTCTTCGCCTGTTTTATCGTACAGCAGCGATTTTTTTGAGGTGCATTGTTCAAGTGTTTCGCGTGTTACCGTCGTTGTGCCGCCTGCGTCCATATCGCCGTTTAATACTGCCATTTCTAAGGTGGAAAGCGCCGTGCGGGCATCGCCGTTGGCAAAAACGGCAATCATTTCCAAAAGTTCTTCTTCGATGTTAATTTTCTGGGTGCCAAAGCCTTTTTCATCTGCTAAGGCACGTTTTAAAAGCTGCACAAGCTCAGCTGTTTTAAGTTCCTGCAAAACAAAAACCTTGCAGCGGCTTAATAATGCGCTGTTAACTTCAAACGAAGGGTTTTCCGTCGTTGCGCCTATTAAAATAATGCTGCCTTTTTCCACAAAGGGCAAAAACGCATCCTGCTGCGCTTTGTTAAAACGGTGTATTTCGTCTACAAAAACAATGGTTTTTTCGCCGTAACGGCGGTTTTCTTCCGCTTTCTGCATTACGCTGCGTATTTCTTTAATGCCGCTTGTAACGGCCGAAAAATCAATAAAAGCTGCTTTGGTGGTGTTGGCAATAATCCGCGCCAGCGTGGTTTTGCCCACGCCGGGAGGCCCCCAGAAAATCATGGAGGAAATCTGGTCGCTTTCAATTAAACGGCGCAGCACTTTGCCTTTGCCCAAAAGGTGGGTCTGGCCAACGTATTCTTCAAGCGTTTTGGGGCGCAGCCTTGCTGCCAGCGGCTGTGATAAATTGTTTTCAAAAAGTGACATTGCTTCCATAATTTCGCCTCCCAAAGCCATTATAATTCGCCGCAGAATTAAGCGCAAGCAGAATTTATTAAAGCAATTTTACACAATTGTCTCATTAATGCAAAGATATTTGTTTGCTAAAACAGTTTAAAAAGTTATATAATTAAAATAACTTATACTTGCAGAAGGTTGGGTGCGTACTATGGACTGGCATAACCGTAATATAAAAATTTTAATCGGTATTTGCATTGCCGTTGTTTTAATTGTTTGTTACCGTATTTTTGATAATATACAAACGGAGCGCGCCCGCGCGGAAAGAATGTCGCGCGTGCAGGCGGTGGCAGTTGTTACGGCAAAGCCGGAGCGCAGGACGATTACACCGCTGTTGGAGTTCAGCGGCAGCCTTGACCCGGAGTGGCAGGCAGATGTTGCCGCCAAGGTTGACGGGCGTGTGGAGCGTGTATATGTTAATGAGGGCGACCGTGTAACTAAAGGGCAGGTGCTGGCGGAACTGGAACAGCGCGATACTGACGCTGCCCTGCGTGAAGCGCGCGGCAATTACATGGACGCACAGACCAATCTCCGCAAGGCCGAGCGCGACCTTGAACGTTACAGCGCTTTATATAAACAGGGTGCGGTTTCCGAACAGGTTGCCGACGATTACGCTTTTGCGCGTGACAACGCAGCTGCCAAGCTGGATGCAGCCCGCGGCACCGTGCAGGCTATGGAATCGCAGTTTGAAGGTACTGTAATAACAGCTCCGGCTGACGGCATTATCTCCAAACGCTATCATCAGGAGGGTTATTACGCAACGGCAGGCACCCCGCTTTTTGCCATTGCCGATATCAGCGTTTTAAAAACCGTTATTAATATTCCGGAAGGCAATATCAGCGGCGTATCCGTTGGCAACGAAGCCGAAATAGAACTGCCTGCCTTTGCCGGGCATAAAATTATCGGCAGAATAACGCGCATTGCCCCTGTTGCGGATTTACCTGCGCATACCTTTGCCGCCGAAGTAAGTGTTGACAACACCGAAGGGCTTTTGGCAGGCGTTTTTGCAACGGTAAAGCTTACTGCGCAGCCCAGGCAGAATGTGCTTACAATACCGGTTTACGCCATTGTAATGCGTGATGACCAGAAAACCGTATTTATTGTGGAAGATGATAACACCGTGCGCCGCCAGGTGCTTGACATTGGCTATACGGATGACAAGGTTGCCGAAGTTTTAAGCGGACTGAAAGGCGATGAAGTAATTGTAACCGAAGGGCACAACAAGCTGCGCGAAGGCAGCAAGGTAGTTACTGATAAGGCAGGTAATTAATTATGATAGAGACTTTTATCCGCCGGCCGGTTTTTACTACCATGTTTATTTTGCTGCTGGTAGTGTTCGGCATCCGCTGCTATCCGGAAATCGGCGTGGATTTGAACCCTGACGTTGATATGCCTATCGTCAGCGTGCGCGTTACTTATGACGGCGCTTCGCCGGAAGAAATGGAAACGCTTATTACCAAGCCGATAGAAAACCGCGTCAGCCAGGTTGCAGGCTATAAAACAATTTCCAGTACCGTGCTTGAAGGTTACAGCGAAACCGTACTGGAGTTTAACATGGGCGTTGACCCGCAGGCTATGGCCAGCGAAGTGCGCGAAAAGGTTGCCAGTGTGCGCAACCGTCTGCCGGACGATATCGACGAACCGGTAGTACAAACGGTTGATTTAACCTCCCAGTCCATTGTTGCGTATACGTTTTCTTCCGAATCGCGCAGCCGCGGCGAAATACGCCGTTTAATAGAAGACAGCATTCTTGACGAAATGCAGATGGTTGAAGGCGTTGCCGAAGTAACTGCGGTAGGCGCAAGCCAGCGTGTAATACGCCTTGTGGCAAAGCCGGATAAGTTAATGGAATACGGAATTTCGTTTCAGGACCTGCTGCAGAAGGTAGATGACGAAAACTACAATACGCCGGGCGGCAAAGCCAGAAACCATGACATGGAAATAACCGTGCGTACCATTGGCAAATACAGCAATATCGACGATATTAAAAAAGTTGTTATTGCTAACCATAACGGCAAGGCTGTGTACATTGGCGACGTGGCGGACGTTATTGACGGCTGGGAGGATGAAGACACCTTCGCCAGTGCCAACGGCGTGCCCTGCGTTATGACCTTCGTGCGCAAACAATCCAAAACCAACACGGTTGACGTTACCGACCGTGTTAACGCCAAAATGGAAGAACTTAAACAGCGCGTAATTCCGCCTGACATCAAGGTTGATATTGTGCGCGACCAGTCTACCTACGTACGCGAAAACATTGCCGACGTGTGGAACACGATTTTCTTTGGCGGCGCGCTGGCGCTGTTTATAACTTATATGTTCCTCGGCAACTTCCGTGCCACCATTATCGGCGGCCTGTGCATACCAACATCAATAATTGCAACCTTCTTTATGATGAAGGCAATGGATTTTACCTTAAACAATATGTCGCTGATGGCACTGAGCCTTGCGGTAGGCATTTTGATAGACGACGCGATTGTTGTAATCGAAAACATTTTCCGCCATATCGAAATGGGCAAAACGCCGTTTGTGGCAGCCAAAGAAGCAACACAGGAAATTTCCCTGGCAATACTGGCAACGTCGCTGTCGTTAATGGCAGTGTTTGTGCCGGTTGGCAGCATGGGCGAAATTATCGGCCAGTATTTTAAACAGTTTGGTTTAACGGTTGCCTTTGCCATAGCGTTTTCCACTCTGGTAGCGTTTTCGCTTACGCCAATGGTTTCCGCCTACTGGCTGAAAGAAGAAAAGCCGGGCGAAAGCCACCGCAACAAATATGTACAGCTGGCGCTTGATAAATTTGAAGCGGGCTTTCAGATTTTCCGCGGTTTGTACAGCGGCATTATGGAAGCGGCACTGAACAACCCAAAAAAAGTTATTGCCGCCGGCATAGTTTCGCTGGCAATGAATATTGTGCTGCTGCCGTTTGTTGGTACGGAATACCAGCCGACATACGATTCCGGCGAGTTTACCGTTAATTTTAAAGCGCCTATCGGCACCAGTATGGAAAAAACGGTAGCACTGGCAACGCCTTTGCAAAAAGAAATAACGGCCATGCCGGAAGTAAAAATAGCGGCGCTGAATATCGGCAACGGGCGCAACCCGGTAAACCAGGGCTCTATTGATATCCGCCTTGTGCCGAGCAACGAGCGTGACCGCACTATGCAGCAGATTATGGATGACCTGCGTGCCGAAGTGCACAACGTTCAGGGCCTGAGCGTTACGGTAGTGTCCAATCAGGGGCGCGGCCGCGGCGACAGCAGGCCGGTGCAGATTGGCCTGCGCGGCAGCGATATTAAACAGCTTAAAGAATACGCGCTGGAGCTTGCCGATTTGGTGCGTAAGGTTCCGGGCGCAACGGATGTCGATATTTCCGATTCGGACGAACAGCCGGAAATTTTAATCAGGCTTGACCAGGCGCGCGCCAGCCTTTTGGGGCTCGATTCTTATTCCGTCGGTGAAGTTGTGGAAATGGCCTTTATGGGCAAAAGCACAGGCAACAGCTTTACAATCGGCGATAACGACTACGATATTATTTTACAGCTGCCGGAAAGCAAGCGTACCGATATTAACGACGTTAAAAATCTGCGCGTATCTTCGCCGGACGGGCAGTTCATCCGCCTGGGCGACATTGCCGACATAAGCCTTGGCAGCGGCCCGACGCGTATTGAACGCGAGGATAAGCAGCGCCAGATTGTTGTTTACGCCAACACGGTAGGCACATCTCCGGGCGAACTGATTGCCAAAATACAAAACGAGCTGATACCAAGCATGAATATGCCGCAGGGCTATAACTACAAGCTGATTGGCGAAGCCGATACAATGTCACGTTCGTTTAACGAAATTGTTAAGGCCATTGTGCTGGCGGTTGTAGTTGTTTATATGGTTCTGGCGGCACAGTTTGAAAGTTTCAGCCAGCCGGTAATTATTATGGCTTCGCTGCCGTTTGCGGTAGTGGGCGCCGTGCTTGGCCTTTTAATGGCGGGGCAGACAGCCAACATGATGAGTATGATTGGCTTTACCATGCTTTTGGGCCTTGTTACCAAAAACGCCATTTTGCTGATTGACTATGCCAACCAGCAGCGCGAAAAAGGGCTTGATATACGCAGCGCAACGCTGGAAGCCTGCTCACTGCGCCTGCGCCCGATACTGATGACGACGCTTTCAACCATTTTAGGCATGCTGCCTATCGCCATGGGCATCGGCGAAGGCGCGGAGCTGCGCCAGTCCATGGGCGTGGTGCTTGTTGGCGGCCTCATCACTTCAACCATGCTCACCCTTCTGGTTGTGCCGGTTGTGTATATGGAATTTGAAAAATGGAAAGAAAAACATTATAAACCCGCCGGAGAGGCAAACGCATAATAAACGGGGCTCTGCAAATTGCAGGGCCTTTTGTATTATCTGTTACAAAATAAATGAAAATCACTTGTGCCATTCCTCTTTAATCTTGTATAATAAATGTAAAGTATAAGTAAAAATTAAGTTAAACAACTTACAGGAGGGCTTATGGTTTACTTTTTCGGATTTTTGGGAGGACTGGCGTTATTTTTATACGGCATGCAGCTTATGGGCGAAGGCCTGCAGCGTGCCGCAGGCGAGAAGCTGCAAAAAATACTGGAAAAGCTGACAGGCGTTCTGCCGGTGGCTGTTGCGCTTGGCGCCGTTGTAACAGGTATTTTGCAGTCGAGCAGTGCTACAACGGTAATGACGGTTGGTTTTGTAAACGCGGGGCTGATGAATTTAAAGCAGGCCTTCGGCGTTGTAATGGGTGCCAATATCGGCACAACCATGACGGCACAGCTTATTGCCTTTAAGCTTACCGATTACATCACTTTGTTTCTTGCTATCGGTTTTGCCGTGCATCTTCTGGCAAAACGCCAGCGCGGCAAATATATCGGCCAGGTAATTTTGGGCTTCGGCATTTTAATGCTGGGCATGGAAATGATGAGCGATTCCGTAATGCCGCTGCGCGAATACCAGGGCTTTATTGATTTTATCGGCCGCTTTTCCGATAACCCGATTCTCGGCGTGGGCGTAGGCCTTGTAATGACCATGGTCATTCAGTCCAGCAGTGCAACAATCGGCGTTTTAATTGCCATTGCCAATCAGGGGCTTATTCCGCTGGAAGGCGCAATTCCCGTGCTTCTGGGCGATAATATCGGCACCTGCATTACGGCGGTGCTTGCTTCGCTGCGTGCCAATATTACTGCCAAAAGGGTAGCGCTGGCGCATGTAATGTTTAACTTTATCGGCAGCATTATTTTCATAACCTTTATGGGGCTGTTTATAAAACTGGTGCTGGCCATATCTCCTGCCGGCGACATTGCCCGCCAGATTGCCAACGCGCATACGGCGTTTAACGTGGTAAATACGCTGCTGTTTATGCCGTTTACCGGTTTATACATTAAATTTATAGAAAAATGCCTGCCGGGCAAAGGCGAAATTATTTCTCGCAAACCTGCATATCTTGATGAGAAAATGCTGGTAACTCCTTCTATTGCCATGGGGCTGGCCGTTAAGGAAATTGTGCGCATGGGCAACATGGCGCGCCATAATGTTGAAGTAGGCATGCAGGCACTGGAAGACAAGGACGAAAATAAAATTAAATACGTGCTGGAGCATGAGCCTGTAATTGACGCGCTTGAAGAAGACATAACCCGTTACCTTACCAAAATGAGCGAAAAGGAAATGGGCGCCGAACTTTCGGCAATGCATACAAGGCTGCTGCACGCCTGCACGGATATTGAACGTATCGGCGACCATGGCGAAGCGCTTGCCAAAGATGCACGCCGCATGTTTGAAGACGATGTTAAATTCAGCGAAGAAGCCAAAACCGAACTGCGCGCTTTGGGCGAACTGGTTATGCAGGCCAGCGGCAAAGCCATGGAAGCGCTTGCCAATAACGATAAGGTACTGGCTCAGGAAGCGTGGGATATTTGCCGTCAGGTAAAAAAAGCGCAGAAAGAAATCCGCAAAAACCATATTGTGCGCCTTAACGAAAAACGCTGCGACCCTGTTGCCGGATTTATGATGATGGAAATTTTAATAAACCTGAAGCGTGTTTCCGACCATTCCAAAAATATAAGCCAGATTGTTTTGGGAATTTTTTAAAATTAATTAAAAAAACTGTTGACAAACAGATTTTACTGCTGTATAATTAGCTTTGTTGTTGAGAGATGCGGAAATAGCTCAGTGGTAGAGCACCTCCTTGCCAAGGAGGGGGTCGCGAGTTCGAATCTCGTTTTCCGCTCCATGAATTGTCAGCCCGGCAGTTTACTGCCGGGTTTTTTGAATTTATTCAGAAAAGAATAATGATATATTGTAGGAATAGCAGTAAAATTCTTGTCAAGTACCGCTGGTTGTGATATTATATTATGAGCAATGTGTGTAAACAGCTGCATTTTTAACAATAAAACCGATGTAAAAAACATGCTGTAATAATCAGCACATATAATTAAGGGAGGATTTATTAATGAACGTAACAGTAGAAAGAGTCGGCAACGACGCAACTCTTAAAATCACTTTGCCAGCAGAGGAAGTAAACAAAGGCTTTAAAAAAGCCGTTGCAAAAATTGCAGGCCAGGTAAATATCCCCGGCTTCCGTAAAGGCAAAGCCCCCCGCAATATTATCGAAATGCACTATGGCAAAGAAGCAGTAAAACAAGAAGCATTTGAACTGGTTGCTAACCAGTGCTATACCGAAGCTCTGGAACAGGAAAAACTGATTCCGGTATCCGACCCGAAGGTTGAAGATTCCGTATTTGAAGAAAACAAAGATATGGAACTTACCATTAAAGTAACCCTCAAACCGGAAGTTAAACTTGGTGATTACAAAGAACTGCATGTAGAAAAAGAAGCAGTTGAAGTTACCGACGAAGCAGTTGAAGAACAGGTACAGGGCCTGCGCAGCCGCCATGCAAAAATGGTAGAAGCTGAAGAAGGCGCCGTAATTGAAAAAGGCGACTTTGCCATTATCGACTTTGCAGGCACCGTTGACGGCGAACCGTTCAGCGGCGGCGAAGGCAAAGGCTATCCTCTGGAAGTTGGCTCCAACTCCTTTATTCCCGGTTTTGAAGACCAGCTTGTAGGCCTTAAAAAAGGCGATTCCACCGATGTGGACGTAACATTCCCGGAAGAATACTTTGTTAAAGAACTGGCCGGCAAACAGGCAATCTTCAAAGTAAACGTACAGGACGTAAAACGCAAAGAACTGCCGGAACTTACCGATGAATATGTAGCAGCAAACAGCGATTGCAAAACCGTTGAAGAACTGCGCGCAAGCTACAAAGAACGCATGCAGAAAGCAGCTGAAAACAATGCCCAGATTGCTTATGAAAAAGCACTGATTGACCTTGCAGTTGCCAATGCGGAATTTGAAGTTCCCGAAATCATGATTGAAGACCGCGTAACCCAGATGATTGACGAAATGCGCATGAGCCTTGAAGCACGCAAACTCACTCTGGAACAGTACATGCAGTACAGCGGCATCGACATGAAACAGCTTCGTGAACGCCAGCATGACGCTGCTGTTGAAAACGTTAAAACCGACCTTGTTCTTGACGCTATTGCCAAAGCTGAAAACATCCAGGTATCCATGGAAGATGTTGACAGCGAACTTTCCGCTATCGCTTCCCAACATGGCGCAACTCTTGAAGACGTTAAGAAAATCATTAAATCCAATGGCACTATGGGCCTCCTGCTCGCAAACATTCTGCGCCGCAAAGCTGCCCATGTAATCATTGACAGCGCGAAATAATTTAAGCGCGGTTAAACCACAGTAAAGGGGTGTGACAATAATGAATTATGTGCCAATAGTTGTAGAACAGTCAAACCGCGGAGAACGCTCTTACGATATATATTCCCGCCTTTTAAAGGACAGAATAGTTTTTGTTACCGGCGAAATAGATGATACTATGGCCAATCTCGTTATCGCCCAGCTGCTCTTTTTAGAGTCGGAAGACCCCGATAAGGATATCCATCTCTACATTAACAGCCCGGGCGGCAGCGTAAGCGCCGGCCTGGCAATTTATGATACAATGCAGTACATAAAGCCTGATGTTTCCACAATCTGCATGGGCATGGCCGCCAGCATGGCATCCGTGCTTCTGGCTGCCGGTGCTCCGGGCAAACGCTTTGCCCTGCCGTACTCCAGAGTTATGATTCATCAGCCGCTGGGCGGCGTTCAGGGGCAGGCTTCCGAAATTGAAATCACCGCGCGCGAAATTCTGCGCCTCCGTGATGAAATGAACGGTATTTTAGCCAGCCATACCGGACAAACCAAAGAAAAGATTGCGCAGGATACTGACCGTGATAACTACATGTCCAGCCAGCAGGCCAAAGAATACGGCCTGATTGACGAAGTTGTATCGCGTAAACCTGCTAATGAAAAATAAAGGCTTTAAGGAGATACTCAAAATGAAATTCGGTGGGGACAATCACCATGATGCCCCGGTTTGCTCTTTCTGCGGCAAGCGCGAAGCGCAGGTCAGCAAAATGTTCAGCAAAGTGCTTGGCGAAGGTGATTTGTTTATTTGCGATGAGTGTATAAAACTCTGCAATGAAATGCTTGAAGAAGAAATGCGGGCAAGGGCTGTAAACCATACTGAAATTGCCGAACTGCCCAAACCCAAAGAAATAAAAGCAATTTTGGATGAATATGTAATCGGCCAGGAAGAAGCTAAAAAAACCCTTGCCGTAGCCGTTTACAACCATTATAAACGCATTGACTACGAACTTAACCATGTTCCCGGTGACAAGGATGTTGAACTGCAAAAATCCAACATTTTAATGCTTGGGCCTACCGGCAGCGGCAAAACACTGCTGGCGCAGACTCTGGCAAAAATATTGCAGGTTCCTTTCGCCATTGCCGATGCCACTGCTTTAACGGAGGCCGGTTATGTAGGCGAGGACGTGGAGAACATTCTGCTGCGTTTAATCCAAAATGCGGATTACGATATTGAACGCGCACAGCGCGGCATTATCTACATTGATGAAATTGACAAAATTTCGCGCAAGTCCGAAAATCCTTCCATTACGAGGGATGTTTCCGGCGAAGGCGTACAGCAGGCTCTGCTGAAAATTCTGGAAGGCACGGTTGCCAACGTTCCGCCTCAGGGCGGGCGCAAACATCCGCACCAGGAATTTTTGCAGATTGATACCACAAATATTCTGTTTATCTGCGGCGGCGCATTTGACGGGCTGGAAAGCATCATCAGCGCACGCACGGGCAAAAAGAATATGGGCTTTGGTGCCGATATTAAAACCAAAGATGAAATCAGCCTGACGGATACCTTTAAAAAGGTATTGCCGGAAGATTTGATGAAGTTTGGTTTGATACCGGAATTTGCCGGACGCCTGCCGGTTGTTGTAACGCTTGAAGCACTGGACAAAGCTGCGCTGATTAAGATTTTGCAGGAGCCTAAAAACGCACTGGTAAAACAGTATCAGCACTTTTTGGCTATGGACAATGTAGAACTTGAATTTGAGCCGGATGCACTCGACGCCATTGCCGAAGAAGCACTGAAACGCAGTGCCGGTGCGCGTGGACTGCGCGCCATTATTGAAGCGGTAATGCGCAATGTAATGTACGACGTGCCTTCGCGCAGTGATGTTGTAAAATGTATTGTAACGGCCGATTCCATCCGCAATCATGCAGAACCTAAAATGATTGTGGCGGCAGGCTGAAAGAAAAATAATGGGGGAAGGGGATTTTAACCTTCCCTCTTTTTGGTTTTATGGGCCTTTTGTGATACAATTATAAGAGATTTGAATTTTAATATAAAATAGGGGGATGCTAATATAAATGGAAGCATCAGGAAAATTAATGCCCCTGCTGGCGTTAAGAGGAATTATCGTATTCCCTGGAATGACGGTAAACCTTGATGTAGGCAGGGATAAATCAATAAATGCGGTTAATGCTGCCATGCAGCTTGATAAAAAAATACTGCTGGTAACTCAGCGAGATGCCGAAACCGCAGACCCGAAACGCGAAGAACTGTATAATTATGGCGTTGTTGCCGAAATTAAGCAGCTTTTAAAACTGCCAAGCGGTGCAATCCGTATTTTAATTCAGGGGCTTGAAAGGGCAGAACTTACTTCGTTAATTGACGCGCCTTTTAAAGATACTTACCTTGAAGGTTTTGCTATGCCGGTAGCCAGCGTTGAGCCGGAAGAAAATTCCGAAACAGAAGCCATGCGCCGCGTGCTGCTGCAAAGTTTTGAAAAATGGCTTGTTACCGGCAAAAAAGTAACCACCGAAGTTATGCTTAACTTTAAAAACATAACTACCGCCGGTGAAATTGTCGATATCATTGCCGGTTATTTAACAATCAGCATTGACGAAAAAGAAGAACTGCTGGAACTTGCCGATGTAAAAGAGCGTATGCACAAGCTGCATACTTTTTTGTGCAAAGAACTTGAAATTGCCGAACTCGAAAAAAACATTACGCAGGAAGTACGCAAACAAATAGAAAAAAACCAGCGTGAATATTATCTGCGCGAGCAAATTAAGGTTATTAACAAAGAACTTGGCGAAGGCGACGAACGCCAGGCCGAAGTTGACGAATACAAAAAGCAGATGGAAGGCCGCGACCTGCCGCCCGAAGTAGCAGATAAAATTAACAAAGAGCTTGACCGCTTGTATAAAATGCCGCCGATGATGGCAGAAAGCGGCGTTATCCGCAATTATGTGGAAACGCTTCTGGCACTGCCGTGGGGCATTTATGGCAAAGATAACTTTGATTTAAAACACGCCGAAAAAGTGCTTAACAAAGATCACTACGGCCTTGAAAAAGTTAAAGAGCGCATTTTGGAATACCTTGCGGTGCGTGCTCTTACCAAAAGCGGCAAAGGACCTATTTTGTGCCTTGTCGGGCCGCCGGGCGTGGGCAAAACTTCGCTGGCGCAGTCCGTTGCCCGCGCTATCGACCGCAAATTTACACGCATGTCGCTGGGCGGCGTGCATGACGAAGCCGAAATCCGCGGCCACCGCCGCACCTATATCGGCGCAATGCCGGGCCGCATTATTCACGGCATGCAAACCTGCGGCGTTATGAACCCGGTTTTCCTGCTGGACGAAGTGGACAAAATGTCGTCCGATTTCCGCGGCGACCCTGCTTCTGCACTGCTTGAAGTTTTAGACCCGGAACAGAACAACACCTTCAGCGACCATTATGTTGAAATACCGTTTGACCTGTCGCAGGTATTCTGGATTGTAACGGCCAACACCGTGGAAACAATTCCGCCCGCACTGCTCGACCGTATGGAAGTAGTGCAGCTTTCCAGCTATACCGAAGATGAAAAGGTAAAAATTGCCGAACTGCATCTTTTGCCTAAAGAACGCCAGAATAACGGCTTAACAGCCAAAACGCTTTCCATAACGGAAGATGCGCTGCGCATGATTATACGCGGTTATACGCGCGAAGCAGGCGTGCGCAATCTGGAACGCAAAATTGCGGCAGTCTGCCGTAAAACCGCTCTGCGCATTGTTAACGGCGAAGCCAAAAGCGCAAAAGTAACAGCCAAAAATTTACATAAATATCTCGGTAAGGTAATTTATCTGGAAGACGATGTAAGCCTCGAAGCAGCAGCCGGCATCTGCACCGGCCTTGCGTGGACCCGCGTCGGCGGCGAACTGCTTAAGGTAGAAGTTGTGGCCTGCAAAGGCAAAGGGCATCTTGCGTTAACGGGCCAGCTTGGCGACGTTATGAAAGAATCTGCCCAGGCGGGTTATACCTATATCCGCTCGCGCGCAGATGAACTTGGCCTTGCAAAAGATTTTTACGAAACTACTGATATTCATATTCACCTTCCGGAAGGCGCAATACCTAAAGACGGGCCTTCGGCAGGCATTACCATGGCAACGGCAATGATATCGGCGTTAACGGGCCGCAAAGTTAAAAAGAACCTTGCCATGACAGGCGAAATAACGCTTTCCGGCAGAGTGCTTCCGGTTGGCGGCATTAAGGAAAAATTCCTGGCTGCCCACCGCTACGGCGTAAAAACCATTATTATGCCGGCTAAAAACGAGCAGGATTTGGAAGAACTGCCCGCAAACGTACGTGCAAAAATGCACTTTATTCCCGTAAAACATATGGACGAGGTGTTAAAAATAGCATTGGAGGATTAAACGCGATGAACAAAGGAGTTTGGGACATAGTCCGTGCGCAGTTTGTCACGTCTGCCGTTAAGGCAGAACAGTACCCTTCGCCGCAAATGATTGAAGCCGCCTTTATCGGGCGCTCCAATGTCGGCAAATCTTCTCTTATTAACTCGCTCTGCCGCCGCAATGGGCTGGCACGCGTAAGCGCCACCCCCGGCAAAACGCAAACAATTAACTACTATTTGCTGAATGCCAAACGCAATGTAGAAGGCGGCGCCGATACAGCACAGTTTTACCTTGTCGATTTGCCCGGTTACGGCTTTGCCAAAACAGGCAAATCCAATAAAGATTTATGGTCCGGCTTTATCAGCAAATATCTTTCAGGTTCGGACAACCTGGCATTGGTATGCCAGCTGATTGATATCCGCCATAAGCCGATGGAAAGCGACATAGAGTGTTACCACTGGCTGCTGGGCTGCGGCCTTAACGTGCAGATTATTCTCACTAAAGCCGATAAACTTTCCAAAAATGCAGCCATGGCCCAGAAAGCCCTTTTTAAACGCGAACTTGGGCTTGATGACAGCCGCATTATAACTTATTCGGTAACGCAGAACACTATGCGCAGTGAACTTATTAACCGTATTATGATGGCACTGGAAAACCACAGATGATTTTGTAAGCGCGCAGATTGTAGGGAGCGGTTTGTATGGGGATTTTTGACATAATGCTGCATGTAAGGCGCCTGATGATGTTCGGGCTGGCAGTGCTTATAGGCTTTCTTTTTCAATACATGGCAATACCTATACCGTTTTTGCTTGGCGGCATAGTATCATCCATGTTCTGGAAAGTTATAGGCGCACAGGTATACTGGCCGCGCCAGTGGCGCGAACTGGGCCTTTGCGTAGCCGGTTACGGCATTGGGCGCAACTTTACGGCAGAAACCATGCACGAACTTTCTATGCAGTCGCTTGGTGTGCTTGAAGCAACCGGCGCCGCCGTAGGCGCTTCGGTTATCATAGCGTGGTGGACATCACGCCACAGCTACGCCAATCTGCAAAGCTGCGTAATGGGCTGTATGCCCGGCGGGCTTACGCAAATGATGCTTATGAGCGAAACCGACAAGCGCGTAGATTTCAGCGTGGTAATGGTAATGCAAACCCTGCGCCTTATGAGCGCCATTATCATCGTACCGTTTCTGGTAGTGCACGGCCTTGGGGCAGAAATAAAAGACACCGTACTTCCGGCAGCGCAAACAGGCGGCTACACCTGGCTGTGGATGGTGCCTATCGCAGCAATTGGCGCTGTTGTTCTGCAAAAGCTGCATATACCAACGCCGCGCCTGTTGGGGCCTACGCTCGCCGCGTCTGCCTGCTCATACTTCTTCGGCACCTTTCAGCCCGTGCCAGATCCTCTCATGACAGTTGCGCAAATAAGCATCGGCCTGTACATGGGCATGCTGCTTGACCCTGCGCGCATAAAAGAAACCGCCCGCCTTATGCCGTTTATAATAACAGGCATCTTAATAATTATTGCTGTCAGCGTTGCCATGGCCTACTATCTTTCCGGCATTTACGGCTTTTCGCTTATAACCGCCTTTTTGGCAATGGCCCCCGGCGGCATTGCCGAAATGTGCCTTGCAGGCATGAGCATGGGCGAAAACGTTTCGATAATTTTAACCTATCAGCTGGTTAGAATGCTTATTTTAAATATCACCGTGCCAATGGGGCTGACGTGGTACTTTAAAGATAAATAATATTAAATAGGATATTATAACGCAAAAATAAAAATGGTAAATTTTTACCAAAAGGCTTGACAACACTATTAGTAATAGTTATAATTAGGGCAACAAATCAATATTTTGTACAGGTACAGTAACTGTTTAAATGTTTATCGGTGCAAATCCGATGCGATCCCGTCGCCGTAACGGCAATAAAAGCCGGAGCCGGTCAGCCAGCCTGTATAAGCATCACTGCTTGACCTGCGGGAGACAGGAAGGAGATGTTTACTAACCAACCGGCTTTGTTTATGTGAGAGTGGCAGGGCCTCTTGATTGTAATTATCTGAACCCGTCTTTTCGTTTTGGAAAGACGGGTTTTTATCTTGCCTGCGCAGGTTGGAATATTGATTTTTAAAATTCATTTAACATTCTCAGATACTCATTCTCTACTCCTCTTGCAGTGCCCGTTGGGGTGCAGGTGCTGCTTTGGCCGCCGTGCTTTTGCGGCGGCTGTTTTATTTTGCCGCAAAAAGTTGAGCAAAACCTCTTTTGCTGTTATACTTAAAACAGAAAAAATATTTTCAGGAGGTTTTAAAATGAAAGTAATTTCTACCGAAAAAGCTCCGGCCGCTATTGGCCCATACTCTCAGGCAATTGAAATTGGCGGCATGCTTTTTGCTTCCGGGCAGATTCCTGTTGACCCTGCTACCGGCGAAGTGCCGGAAGGCATTACCGCACAGGCAGAACAAAGCTGCAAAAATGTAGGCGCAATTTTGGCAGAAGCAGGCCTTGGCTACGAAAACGTAGTAAAAACCACCTGCTTTTTGGCAGATATGGCAGACTTTGCCGCTTTTAACGAAGTTTACGCAAAATACTTTACCGGCAAACCTGCACGCAGCTGCGTTGCCGTAAAAGGCATACCCAAAGGCGTACTTTGCGAAATTGAAGTAATTGCCGCAAAATAACAAACTAACAAAAAAGGTTGTACCGGCTGGCAAAAGCCATACAGTACAACCTTTTTTATTTTTATCTCGTAGTAAATAACGGCATGAAAAAAACCGTATAACACGGTTACACGGCTTCCTTCTGACTTAAAATCACATAGGGGAGACCGATGCGACCAAACATCAATACTCCGTGCTTTTATTATACAATTTTAAAGTTTTATTTGCAAGTGCCTGTACAGTGCTGAACGCCGTACAGGCTTTTTATTTTGCTTAATGGGCGGTTTAAAAATTATGGTGCGTTTCGCTGCAGGGGTTAATATGCACCATGCAGTGCTTAACTTCCGGAAACTGTTTTTCTATCTGCTCGTGAATGTTTTCGGCAATGGAGTGTGCTTCAACAAGGGTTAAGTGGTCGTCTGCGCTTATTTCAACATCCACATATACGCGCGAGCCAAAAATGCGCGTTTGCAGTTTGTCTACATGGTCTACGCCTTTTTGCGCGGCAATAAGCTCCTGCATTTGTTCAACGGTTTCTTCGTCGCAGCTGCGGTCTACCATACGGTCGATAGCGTCGGTAAAAACATCGTATGCGCCTTTAATAATCATAAGGCAAATGGCAATGGCGGCTAGCGGGTCAAAAATGGGGTAGCCAAGCATGGCTCCGCTGATGCCGATAAGGCTGCCGACGGAGGTTAAGGCGTCGTTGCGGTGATGCAGGGCGTCTGCCAAAAGCGCGCCGCTGTTTATTTTTTTTGCTACGCTGCGGGTGTACCAGTACATGCCTTCCTTGCTTATAATTGCAAGGGCTGCAACGGCAAGCGTTATACCGTCCGGCGCGGCCAGTTCGCCTTCGGCAGAAAAGTGCAGTATTTTTTGTATTCCGGCAAAGCCGATGCCCGCACCTGCCAGTGCCAGAAGCGCCGACATGATGATGGAGGCAACACATTCCATGCGTTCGTGCCCGTACTGATGTTCCATATCGGAGGCTTTGTGCGATATTTTTATGCCGGCCATAACAATAAGGTTGCTGAAAATATCAGACGCCGAATCGACTGCATCCGAAACAAGAGCGGCCGAATGGCCCAAAATGCCTGCGGCAAATTTGGAGGCTGCCAGAAACACGTTAAGGGTAATGCCTTTTTTTACCGTGCTGAGGGCAAGGGATTGATTTGAAGATTGGTCTTGCTGCATTTAAATTTCTCCTTAAAACAAAATACATCTGCGGAACTACTCCTGTCCCGCAGATGTAGGATAATCTGCTGCCGTAAGGCCCGGCCGGTTTTACGGCCTGATCAGCTTGTACTGTAGTTGCAGTGCAAAAAGATTAACTAAATTGTAATAAGGCTTTGTTTTTTTGTCAAGTATGTTTTGTAAAAGTTTATTTACAAAAAAGTTTACTAAAACTTATTGACAAAACTTGTTAGCAGTAGTAAACTACAATTTGCAAAGAAAGTTAGAACAAACTAACTTAAAAAGCAATATAAGGTTAGCTCCGGCTATACAGAAGAAGGGGATGGTTCCAATTATGCCGTTGACTTTTGCCGCAACCGGCGAGGTAAACACCATTAAAGCCGTACGCGGAAGAAATGAAACAGTACGTTTTTTGGAAAGCATGGGGTTTGTAGAAGGGGCAGCTATTACCGTCGTATCCAAACTTGCCGGAAATTTAATCGTCAATGTTAAAGACGCGCGTGTTGCTTTAAACAAAGATCTTGCTTCAAAAATAATGATTTAACGGAGGTATGCCATGAAAACGCTTAAAAATGTTGAGTGCGGCCAGACTGTTAAAGTAAGCCGGCTTGGGGGAGAAGGCGCTGTAAGACGCCGCATTATGGATATGGGCATTACCAAGGGCACAGAAATTTATGTGCGTAAGGTTGCGCCGCTCGGTGACCCTATTGAAGTAACTGTAAGGGGCTACGAGCTTTCGCTGCGCAAGGGCGAAGCTGAAAACATTGTGGTTGAATGATTTGAGGAGGGATTGAAGTGGCTGTAAAAATTGCATTGGTTGGCAACCCTAACTGCGGCAAAACAACCATGTTTAACAATTTAACCGGCGCAAACCAGTATGTTGGCAACTGGCCGGGCGTTACTGTTGAGAAAAAAGAAGGCAAATTAAAAGGTTACAGCGATGTAATTGTTACCGACCTGCCGGGGATTTATTCGCTTTCTCCGTATACTTTGGAGGAAGTTGTTTCCCGTAATTATATTATTAATGAACATCCTGATGTTATTTTAAACCTGGTGGACGGTTCCAACATTGAACGCAATCTGTATTTAACAACCCAGCTGCTTGAAATGGGCGTGCCTGTTGTTATTGCGCTGAATATGATTGATATTGTCCGCAAAAACGGCGATAAAATTGATACTGCGGCGCTTGGAAGAAAACTTGGCTGCCCGGTTGTTGAAACTTCCGCTTTAAGCGGGCTGGGGCTGAAAGAAGCTGCCGCCAAAGCCGTTGAAATGGCCAAAGCCAAAAATGTTGAGTGCAAACCCTTGCATTTTAACGCTGATGTGGAAAAAGCGCTGGAAGAAATTAAATACATTATGGGCAGTTCCCTGCCGGAAACCGGTGCAAGATGGACGCTTGTTAAATTGTTTGAGCGCGACCGCGAAGTATGGGCTAAATATAATCTGCCGGATGTTATTCAAAAGCAGCTTGAAAAAATTATTGCCGGCGTTGAAGAAAAGCTTGATGACGACTGCGAAAGCATCATTACCAACGCCCGTTATGATTACATTACCGGCTTAATGGCCGATTGCGTTAAAAAAGTTAAAGTAGGCATGACTACTTCCGATAAGATTGACCAGATTGTTACGAACCGCATTTTGGCTCTGCCGATTTTTGCAGCCGTAATGTTCTTTGTTTATTATATTGCCGTTACTACAATCGGCACGGATGTTACTGACTGGACCAATGATGTGCTGTTCGGCGAAATGATTATGCCTTCCGTACAGGAAGCTATGGAAAATGCCGGTGCTGCCGAATGGCAGGTATCGCTGGTGGTTGACGGCATTATCGGCGGCCTTGGAGCACCGATTGGCTTTGTGCCGCAGATGGCAATTATGTTCTTCCTGCTGGCGCTGCTTGAGGACTGCGGTTATATGGCGCGTATCGCGTTTATTATGGACCGTATTTTCCATAAGTTCGGCCTGTCCGGCAAAAGCTTCATTCCGTTCCTTATTTCCTCCGGCTGCGGCGTGCCCGGTATTTTGGCAACCCGCACTATCGAAACGGAAACCGACCGCCGTATGACGATTATGACGACAACCTTCATTCCCTGCGGCGCAAAACTGCCGGTTATTGCTTTGATTGCCGGTGCAATTATGGGCGGCGACTGGTACATGGCACCGATTATGTACTTCATCGGCATTATCTCCGTTGTATTTTCCTGCCTGATTTTAAAGAAAACAGAAATGTTTGCAGGCGACCCTGCACCGTTTGTTATGGAACTGCCGCAGTACCATATTCCGGCTGCTAAAAATGTATTGCTGCATACCTGGGAACGCTGCTTTGCCTTCATTAAAAAGGTTGCAACCGTTCTGTTCCTTGTCTGCGTGGTAATGTGGTATCTTTCCACTTACGGCATTGGCGCTGAAGGTTACGGCATGGTAGAACCTGAAGACAGCTTTATTGCTTCCATGGGCGGGGCAATCGCCTGGATTTTTGCACCGCTGGGCTTCGGCGAATGGCAGGCTGTTGCGGCTTCTATCTCCGGCCTCGTTGCTAAGGAAGCCATTGTCAGCACCATTGGCGTATTGATTGGCGTTGGCGAACTTGCCGAAGACGATGCAAGTTTGTGGGCAGCAACCATGGGCATGTTCCAAAACCCGATGGCTGCGTTCAGCTTCCTGGTATTCAACCTGCTTGACAGTCCGTGCCTGGCAGCAATTACTACCATGAACAAAGAGCTCGGCAGCCGCAAATGGCTTTGGTTTGCCATCATCTTCCAGAACGTATTTGCTTATGCCATGACCTTTATGATTTACCAGTTCGGGCTTGTGCTCATCATGGGCGAAGCCTTTACGGGCATGACTGCTGCCGCCTGTGTGGTTGCGCTCATCATGCTGTACATGATGTTCCGCCCGGCGCCGAAAGCAAAAGAATCCCTGCGTTCGGTAAATGCTTAATTAAAATCTTTGTGATATAATAATGTTAAAACGTAAACTGCGCTGGCTTTGTTCCTGCGCAGTTTACAGCGTCTTTTAAAGAAAGGAGCAAACAGCTGTGGCTACATGGATTATCAGTGCTGTTTTACTTGCTGCAATTGTTATGGCGGCGCGCTATTGCTGGAAAAAATTCCGCCGCGGCGAATGTATAGGATGCCCGGGCGGTGGCTGTTCCGGCTG
>UMJI01032340.1_pt1 | contig 56658 bp, 47 predicted proteins | sample 1965991 | NCBI WGS metagenome assembly UMJI01 (sample SAMEA4836140, study PRJEB28245) | human gut metagenome | biome: gut microbiome; material: fecal sample | place: Denmark | collected 2008
GGAAAGCCGGCAGAAATGGTCGGGCTGGATAACACCACGTACGACTACGGTTATCCAAAGGATTACTACGATGGCGATCATCTGGTATACACCCCGCACCGCCCCGAAGGCGTGATGGAAAAGTGCACGTTTTGCGCGCAGAACGTTTCGCAAGGGATTCCACCTGCCTGCTGCAGTGCTTGTCCTGGCAATGCGCGTATCTTCGGCGATATGGATGATCCGAACTCCGAGATCAGGAAGTATCTCGAAGGCAAAGAGACCATCACTCTGGGCGATCGGTATAAGACGCATCCTAACGTCTACTATGTGGTTTCGCATGAGGTCACGCAGGTCGACCCCATCTCTCAAGAACAGCGTAAGGAGGGCTGATCATGGAAAGATCAACACGTAAGATTGCCCTTGTCGGAATAGTCCTTCTGGTGGTGGGTCTCATCGCCTGGATCGTGCAATTGACCGGTGGCTTGCTCGCTGGATCGAACATGACCAACGTATTCCTTTGGGGCCTTATGATCGCCGTTTTTGCCTTTTTGGTAGGCTTCGGCGCAGGTTCGCAGTTCGTTGCGAGCGCGATCATCCTTTCGGGGAAAGAAGAGCTTAAGCCATTGGCGCGTATTGCAGGTGCATGCGGGCTTGCTTGTGTATGCGCTGCTGGCGTTGCGATCCTGGCCGACCTAGGTGCGATTCGCAATGCGCTTGCCATGATCGTTGGTATGAACCCGCGTTCTCCGCTGGCTTGGGACATGATCGCCATGTGCACGTTCATCGTGCTCTCGATCGTGCAGCTGGTCATGATCGCGCGCGATGCGCGTTCCGTGAAGGTGTGGGCAGTGCTTGCTGGCCTTGCAGCACTTGCGCTTCAGGTTGTCGAAGGGCTGCTTTTTTCCACGCAAACCGCGCATGGCTGGTGGGCAACGCCGATCATGCCCGTTGATTTCTTGGCAGTCGCGTTCGTGAGCGGTTTCGCGCTCATTCTGCTGATAGCTTGCGTGAAGGGTGCTTCGTCGAAGGCGCTCGCTTGGCTTGGGCGCATTTGCGCTATTGCAATTGCGGTTCACCTGGTGCTCGCGCTTATCGATCTGTGCCTGATGTTTTTCGAAGGCACCCCAGAATCTGCTGGCATCCTGGCAGCAGTTGGCTCGAACATTTTGTTGTATCTGGTAGAACTTATCCTGCCGTTCATTGCGATGATCATGCTCTTCTTGCCGAAGAACCGTGGACAGAAGAAGCCTGCGCTCATCGCATCGATCCTGGTTATCGTAGGCATCTTCGCGCACCGTTTGATGCTGCTCTTCCCGGCTTACAACGCGCCTTCGCTCTACTTGCAGCTTTCGGGAACCGATTTCACCACGGGCCCGTATCCGATCTCAACAGGACGCTATCTTGATTGGGACCTAACGTTCGCGAACACCACGCCGTATTTCCCAGCAGGGCCGGAATGGCTGGCTATGCTCTTCCCGATCGGGCTTGCGCTTGTTGCAGCAGTGGTGATTCTCTTCATTATGAAGAAGCTTCAGAAGGATAAGAGCTAGCACGAGGGATGCATTCGATAAAAGCAGCGGCGAAAAAGATGACGAACGAGTCATCTTATAAATGCCTTTTGGGCGTTCATCGGGTAAACTTTGAACGTCCACGTTTGATTGGCAGTTTGCATGACCGCACCCGAAATCGCTCATACTGAACCAAACGCTTCCGCCGCCCCGAACGCGCCGAAGCAGCCGCTCAAGCAGCGTGTCTACGTAGCGCTCGAAGACCCCGCGAAGGCCTCGCCGCTCGGTAAATTCCTTGGCATCGGACTCATCGTCTTGATCGTGTTGAACGCTCTTTTGGTCGGCGTGCCGGACAACGACGCAGCGCTCGATTTCAACACGCTCATCTTAGGATTCAGCGTGCTTTCAGTGATCGCCTTCGCCGCTGAATATGCCTGCCGCATTTGGATCGCCGATCTTGTCTATCCTGCCCTTGCGCCAACGCGTGCACGCGTGCGCTATATCTTCTCGCTCATGGGCATCATCGATTTCCTTGCGTGGTTCCCTGCGCTCTTCGTCTTCTTCCTGCCTGCTTCGAACGCGCTCAACGACGCGATTCGCATCATCCGTCTGGTGCGCCTGATCAAGATCTCGCGCTATATGCGCGGCCTGCAGACCATCAGCCGCGTGTTCGTGAAGCGACGCCGCGAGATCGTGGCGGCGTTCATGGTGCTCACGCTTTTGGCAGTGGCCTCGAGCGTGCTCATGTATGAAGCCGAACATACCGCACAACCCGAGGTGTTCGACAGCGTGTGGACGGGCTTGTACTGGGCCATCACCACCATGACCACGACCGGCTACGGCGACATTGTTCCCATTACGGCGTTCGGGCGCATCATCGGCTTCGTGGTGATGGTCATCTCGATCGGCGTGGTGGCCATTCCAGCAGGTATCTTCTCCGCAGGCTTCATCGAAGAATTCCGCGCGGCAGATAAGGCCGAAGAAGAAGCGGGCCGCGATAAGGACGCGCGATGAGCGAAACCCCCAACCGCACACGCCCGGTGCTCAATCGCGTCATCTTCGCCCTGCTCACCCTGGTGCTGGGCGGTCTGGCGGGTGCATTCGTGTGGGTATTCTTCTTCTTGCTCAATCACGGCATCAACCTCTTTTGGCACGTGCTGCCCGAGCACATCGGTGCTTGGTGGTGGCCGCTTGCCGTGTGCTTGGTAGGTGGCGTGGCGATCGGCCTTTTCGAACGTCGTTTCGGTGCGTACCCCGAAGACCTGAACAAGGTGATGGCGCAGGTGAAGGAGACGGGTCGCTACGAATACAAGCACATCGGCGCCTCTGCGGGCGGCGCGCTTCTGCCCTTGCTCTTCGGCGGCAGCGTCGGTCCGGAAGCGGGATTGACGGGCGTGATCGCGGGGCTTTGCACGTGGGTGGGCGACCGCCTGAAGTTCCTCGGCAAGGAATTTCGCGAACTTTCCCAGGCGGGCACCGCAGCGGTGCTCTCTGCCGTGTTCAACGCGCCTTTGTTCGGCCTGGCAGCGCCGCTTCTTGGCAGCTGCGACGAGGTGAAAGCAGGCACCAAGATCGAGGTTCCGAAAGTCACGAAGATCATCGTCTACACGTTCGCGGTGGCCGGCGCGTTCGGCGTGATGATCCTGCTCGGAAGCGTGTTGGGCGGTGGGGAAGGCCTGCCGCATTTCTCGGAGGTCTCCATCGATTGGTTCGAACGCGCACTCATCATTCCGCTGGCGCTAGCGGGCGGTGCGGTGGGCTTGCTCTACCATGCGTTCGACAAGTGCGCAGACACGCTCGCGCGTAAGATCGGTGACCACCCCGTGGCAAAGGCGGTCTTGGTCGGGCTTATCCTGGGCTCGCTTGGGATCGCATTCCCCTTCGTGATGTTCGCAGGTGAAACGCAAACTGAAACGCTCATGAGCACCTACACGATGCTCGGCGCGGGCTATCTTATTCTTACGGGTGTGCTGAAGGTCTTCACCACGCCGCTCTGTTTACGCCTCGGGTGGCGCGGCGGCCATTTCTTCCCGACTATCTTCGCGGGCATCTGCTTGGGCTATGGGTTTGCGCTACTCACGGGCGCCGACCCGGTGTGTTGTCTGTGTATCTGCAGCGCGGCGCTTATGGGCGCCATCATGCGTCAGCCCGTCATGACGGTGCTGCTGCTGTTCCTGCTGTTCCCGGTACGCGCGTTCGTGGTGATGCTTGTCGCTGCGTGCATTGGCGCAGCGCTCACTTCGCTGGCGCTTTCGCTCGTGAAGCTCGTGAGGAAGGGTTAGCCATGAATAGGGAGACTGTGCGAGCCCTCTGCCAGCTCAATACCGAATTCTACGAACGCAACGCTGCTTCCTTTTCGCAAACGCGCACGGCTCCTTGGGAGGGCTGGCGCAGGTGCATGGCGGCGTGCGGGTTTGATGGACTCGATGAAGCGCTCGGTCCATCGATGGATACCCAGATCGCTGATTCGGTCCTTGATATCGCGTGCGGCAACCTGCGCTTCGAGGCGTTCCTTGCGAACACCTATCCACACGTCGACTGGTCGTTCTTCGCGGTGGATAATTGCGAACCGCTTGTTGCGAGCGGTCAAGAAGATATTGCCAAAAAAGTGCATTTCACCTGCGAAGACATTGTGAGCAACCTGCTTGATGGCCTGTCTGCTGCCGAACCCGCGAACACTCCTGCGTTTGCAGCTGCAACCCCCTTCGATCTGGTGGTCTCGTTCGGCTTTTTGCACCACATTCCTAGCTTCGATTTGCGCCGACAGTTCTTACTCGAGGCGCTCAGTCAGGTGAAGCCTGGTGGCTACCTGGTAGTTTCCTTCTGGCAGTTCCTGAACGACCCTGCGAAGAGAGCGAAGATCGAACAGACGCACGTCGAAGCGCTTGCGTTCTTCGCAGGTTGCGCGGAAACCCGTACGAACGATAGGGAAGCGCTCGACCGAGGGGTAGGGAGCTCCAGCTCCGACAATCCAAACCCAAGTTATCTCAAGCCGCCTGCGTTCTTCGCAGGCTCCCTCGAGCCCAACGATTACTTCCTCGGTTGGAAGAACGAACCTGGCAACTATCGCTATTGTCATCATTTCTCAAACGAAGAGATCGACCGGATCATCGCTGCCCTCGCGCCGCATGCCACCGTGGTCGAATCCTTCTCCGCCGACGGCAAGCCTGGCAACCTCAACCGCTACGTCATCCTTCAGTGCTGTTAACTCCGCACATCCTGAATGGCATCAGTGCCGATAAGTTATCCAATTGCTTTTGTGCCGAACGATCAGGCCGTCCTCGTCCAGCCCTGAACCGCATTCATTATCTTCGACGCGCGATTTTATTTTTCGCGTTCAATATGCAGAGTTTGCTCGAGAAACGAAGGCTCGAGGGCGAAGGTGAGGGGGTCGCGCCCTCGTACCTTCCTAACGATCTGCCGTTCTTCGAGGCTGGAAAGATACTTTCTAGTCTGTTGCGTTCCTCGATCGACTGCAAAAGCAAGCTCATCTAAGCTCGCATCAGCCTCGATGCCAAAAACGGCTTGCTGTGCGAGTAGATAGATGATCTCGATGTCCTTATCCGTAAATTCTTTGTTTTTGCTGATGGCCTCTATGGATCTACGAATCATGCTAAGCGCTGCAACGTTTGCTTCAAGTCGATCGATCAACTCATTTTGTGCCTTCAGGATCAGTTCGTGCATGGTCATGACGAAGAAGGTGAGTTCGCCATGGTTCAGCGGATCTTCTGCGGTTTGGAATGCGTGATAATACATATTTCGGTTTTCCGCTATGACCCTCGACAGCGAGAGCGCAGTAGGTTTAGAGAGCGGCCGTTCCAGGAAGAGCGAGAGCAGATAGCGCCCCATCCTCCCGTTGCCATCGTAAAACGGGTGAATGTATTCGAAGATGAAATGCGAGGCGAGCGCACTATAGAGCTCAGGAACTTCCCGTGAATCTACGAGGGCAAGCATAGCTTCCAACGCTTCGATGATTGCAGATTCTGGCGCTATTCCTTGATGCACTGCCTTGAGGCCATCGGAAATGGTGACAGGATCCTTGCGGAAGAGTTTTCCATCAGGTGGATATTCGATATGTTCGTCTGCCATGACTTTGTCGTAGATAGCGCGTATGTCCTCGATGGTCTTGGGGCGTGAATACTGCCCATAGCTCAAGTCGAGGTAAAGTTTTGCGAATTCACGGAATCGTTTGACCTGCGGTTTTTCGGTGTCATTCGTAGAAAGTGCATGCTCGATTTGAGCTCGCGTGCTGTGGATATTTTCGATGTTGTTGCTCATAATCACTTCGTCGATGACCAGACTACGAAGCACCTCGTTGCCTGCTAGTCCTGGAAGGGACTGCATGAGTTTGGTAATCTTTCGTTCGCGTTCGAGCACGCGCTGATTGAGGGTGCTCAGTTCGCGAGGGACAGCAACGAAAAGCGCGTTATTGCCAAGCGTGATAGCGAGGTCGAATGTTGATGGGCTCGTGCGACGTTGCTCAAGGAGCTCCGCCGCATGTTCATCGCGGGAAGAGGAAGGATCGATATGGTAGAGCGTTGCAAGGTCTTTGTATTCCACGGGTCCCCCTCTGCGAATACGGCTTATGAGCGTAGTCTCATACTATAAACAACGCCTCAAAAAGGCAATCTTTATTTATACGATTTTGCAAATAGCATAAGTAACGTAGACAAACAAAAATGTTATTTATATTATTTGCCGATTTATATAAATAGCGATCATAGAGGCTTCTGCTAATTATCTTGTCTACCAATCTTCTAGGATTACAAAACCGAAAGATGTCGAACGACCGGGTAGTTTGTCACCTCCGTATGCTTAGGAGATTGAAAGCCAAAGTGATGGTGCTGTTATGCGTTCATCAGAATTTGCATCTGGCAATTTTGTGCTATACTGTTGTACGTACAACAAAGTATGAAGGGGCCTGAGATGGCAGATGTTATGGTCACGGGACGCATGTCTAAAGCGAAGAAAGAGGCGGGCAATCGCGTTCTGCATTCGATGGGCATCTCAGCTTCGCAGGCGATCAATCAACTTTACGACTACCTGATCGAAGAAAAAGAGCTGCCTTTTAAGCAAAAGCGGAGCTCACGAAGAACTAAAGCGCAGGTCAGAAAAGCAGCTTCATTTATTGATTCTATTCCAGTGACAAATGCCTTTTCATCGATGACCGATGAAGAGATCAGGCAGCACAAGGTTAAAATGCTGGTCGAGGAGTAAACAGTCATGGTGAAGGTGCTGCTTGATACCAATATTCTGATCGATTTTGCCCTACGCAGAGAACCCTACTTCAAACAAGCACGTAAGGTTATGATCTTGGGTTATTTACGCGAGATCGAACTTTGGATGGGTTCGTCTCAAATGAGCGATCTTATATACGTGATAACCGAAGGGGGAAAGCCGCGGTTCAATCCGCAAGCGCAAAACGCATTGGATAAGATGCTCCAATTCATTCGTGTTTATGCAACTGACGAGGAAGATTGTCGCGCTCTAACGGATAGCAACTGGGAAGATCTTGAAGACGCGCTCGTGCATCGTAGTGCGCTTGGTATAAAAGCTGATCTTATCCTAACGCGCGACTGGGAGGGCTTTGCGAAATCAGCGGTGAAAGCATGTGGTTACGAAGAGCTGTTCGCTTATCTGAAAGAGACGCTTGGTTGCGAGTATGAGCTGCTAGACGGCTCCTTTTGATCATTCGCAGATGAGTAGTCGATGTTGAAGAAATGCGGATGGCGTTACCCTTCAAAGCATCGGATGCGAATGAGGATGTAGCCGAACTCGCAGGGCTCTAAGTTAGCGAGCGCGATCCGATGTCTTTGCCTCATAATCGGACGCAAAGCCTCAAGCTCGTCAGAGTCGATCCGTCCATCCTGGAGCATCTTGCTATACGTTTTGAAGAACTCGAAATCCTCACGAGGCATGCGTTGGCCGCTCGTCGCGGCTTCGAGAAGGATGGTGAAATAGTCAAGCGCCGCGTATTGGCTTACCAGTTCGTTTTCGATCATGGTCTGAAGAGAAGCCTTTTGGCTGAGCTGATAGAACTTCAGTTCCTTATGCTGTGCTAGCAGCATGTCGATCACATCGTTTTGCGTTTTAAACGAATTCTCGAGGGTATCCACGCTGGCCTGGAGCATGCGAACCTGCTTTTTCAGCTCATCTTGGCTTGGCTGTTTTACAAAAATACCTTCAATGAGCGACCCGGCCCGTTGACAATATCCGAGACTGCGTTGAAAACGGTGTCGATCATAGGTGCCCCTTCGTTCTTGAGATCAGGATCGCTCGGCTCTCTGGCCGAGATCAGCTGCGAACATCAATTACCTTCATTTTACCAGCTCTTTCAACCGTTGAACGCCTGCGGGTATCGAGATGACAAACTACCCGGTCGTTCGACACCTTTTGGTCCAATCAGTGTCGAGCGCGAGCCACAGGTGTCCCGCTCGTTGTTCCGATAACAAACTACCTGGTCTTTTGTCACCTTGGTAAAGAGCAAGGGATGTCGAAAAGTTTGAGACAAGGTGACAATGTCCGGGTAGTTTGTCATCTCGCCAAAAGATGAAGAAAGATGACGACGGCTGGGCAGATTGTCACCTGTTGTTCTCAGGCAAATTGTGTAGTCAGTATCTGGATATCTTTGTAGTGGAACCCTGGATAATCTTGCAGTCAACATCTGGATAATCTTGTAGTCAGGTACTTTGAACAGGTAAAATGCATCTTTCATTTTTTGGGAGAAATGCGAGAAGAAAACTTCAAAATCAACGTGCCGACTGGTCTCATTTTCTTATTGAGAAAGCACTCTTCCAAAACGCAGAAACCGCCTTGCGGCGGTCTCTACGGGCTGCGCCGAACGTATCGTCGCGCAGTCTCTTCGCGGCAGTAGTATTGCTACAGAATCATCAATAAGATCAATATATTTCAGCAATCAATTGAATAATAATATCTCGGGCGATTTGAATAATTAAAGTAGTTTGCCTGGTAGGTCATCTTGGGTCTTGTTTAGGCTTCTTGTGCCGTATTGTCTTCAAGAAGCATTCTTTGTCTTTCTGTCTTTTCCAGTAAGAAGCGTTTGCGATAAAAGATGTCGGCAAATTCGAGAACTTTCTTCATTTCGCCGAAGTCGAACAAAGCACCAATGAGCGCGGAAACAAGAGGGATCGCACGCTGAACAGTCTTAGCTGTTATTCTTTTACCAATTTGTTCAAAGACGCTTCTAAAGATGCTGTTCTCTAAACCTTCTTTCCCCGCTTTGTCCAGTGCTTTCTTTGCTGCTTTATGTGCAAGTGCGCGCATTTGGGTCAACAGTAAAGTCATTCCGCCTCGAGCAGCCATTTCGCTCCAGCCTTTTTTGACGGTCTGCTTTATTGCTTCTGCTTCACTGATCATCATGATCTTGCCGATGATGCCGGCCATTTCTCCTCCATCATTGGCTTTTGGTGCCATTGCGGTAGTAAAAACTTCGCCTGCAATCATTAATTCATCGGGATCGGTTTTTGTGTCGTAGCCATAGGACATGGCGACCGATTGAACGGCACGGTAGTAGCAGAAGGTGCTCGTAACGATATTGGGCACTATTCCAGCAAACCCGAGAGCACCGGTACCACCACCTTCAGCAAGCGCTAAGCCAAGATTCGGAAGCTTTTGCGTGTCTGCAATTTTGGCTACCTGATAGCTTCGAAGAAGACAAATTTCTTCAAGAGAAGCAATTTGTTTAGGATAGAGGATTTTGTTCGCTTCGTTGATTACTGCTTCCTCAGTAATAGTAAATCGTGCAGCTTGCTCCTCTAACGCGCCAAAGCCAGTGGCGATAACATCCATGGCTTTGAGATAGAATTCTTGTTCGCTAATATTTTTTCCGCCTTCAGCAATGGCTTCTTTTAGCTTGTCTGGCAACATATCCGAAAAGGCTTTTCCAACCTTTGTGAAAAAGCCAGGAGAGGTCATCTCCTGATAGCGCTTTGCCAGCTGATCGATCTCAACAAGTTCTTTTTCGTCGAGGACATTGCTTAAATCTTCAAGATAGTTCTCGGGAGCTTCTTCGTTATTGTTTTCCGCCATGAGTAATTGATCCTTTCGAACTGGGCTTTCTTTTGTTCTGTGATGCTGTGGTGCTTTGTTCTGTTGGGTTTTAGAGCTTCGTTAGAGAAGCAATGATATCAGCTTCGAGCTTCTTTTGTTGACTGGCGGTCAGTTCATTGGAGGTTCGGACGATCAGAGTGCCAAGAACTTTATGGGATCCCGATGCGAACATGCCGCCATCGAAAGCACCCAGGTAATCGTTTCGTTTTTGAGCAAGTTCTTCGGTCTCGAATACTTCAACTGAACCACCGCCATCAGTGCTGTTCTCAGCAACTGATCTGCCAGAGTAGATAGAATAAGGATCCTTTATCCAAGGGCTAGCGAAGTCGATCTTTGCATAATAAGTGCCTGCTTTACCTAACAATCCATTGTTATCAGTTTCTTCAGTTAGGGCTGCAATCTCCCCAACGCCATCGATTCCTCGAAGCCGTTCGATAACGAATGCTTCAGAAGGAGCGGTCACCAGTTTTCTCTGCTCGATGCTATTGCTTAAAGCGGTCTCGGCATCTTTGAGTGCCTGGGTTTTGTCATCGAAGCTGGTGTTTTCAGTTCTTCGGTCGCGGCATTTATGTTGTCTATACCTGAAGGCATAGAGGGGCTTTTGAACTCGACGGTCTTCGCATCAGAGATGGTGTCTTCGAGCGCAGGCTTTAGCGTTTCATCAAGGGGCCTTTCTTCGGTTACAACAAGCTCTTCAGCAGTAGCAATTTCAGCAGTGAGCGCGTCGTAACTTGCTTGCACACGCTCTACTTCGTTATTGAAGCTCTCTTTCGCTGCCTTTGTTTCTTCTGAATCACATCCTGTGAGGGCAAACATGATCGTTATCGAGAGAATGATCAATCCTATGGTTGAGAAAGCTTTCTTTGTTATGTTCATGAGATTCCTTTCGTTTGGTCAATAGGTCTTATTCATGGGTAGTTTTTCTAGGCGTGCAATCTTTGGATTTAATTTCGAGATAGCGCAACCAGGGAAAAGGCGATCAAGCTTGTGAACAGAACAAATCCGATTAGGAAGCTTGAGGTGGCCAAGCCTATTGCAAAAGATGCTATCCCTGCAATTGGCACGACAAAGATGAGCGCCACGAATAAAGAGAAGACATCACGTGCGCAATCGGCAAGGAAAGAGATTTTGTCTCGAATGCTCTTCATTCGTCTATCCCCAAGAGAGGAACATATTGTTCCAAATGAAGAAAAGAATCACGAGTACGATTATGACGACAAGGATTATTCCGGCTTTCGAGTTCTTGTTATCCTTCTTCATCTTTACTCCCTCCACTGGAATTCGATAGCGTAAGCATCTCCAAGTGCTGCATAGAACATGTCTCGAATGTTCTCTTCGGCATTTTGTTTAGCTTCATCCATGATGCCGCCATCGATAATGTCGGTCTGGCTTTGCTCAACACATTGCCTCTGGAAAGCATCGACATCTTTGGCATGAATGGGGTTAAGAGGATTTATACCTTCCTCCAATGTGCCGCTTTTGTTTAAGTCAGGAGTGTTCGAAATGATGTAAGGTTGAGTGAGACTTACGGTAATGACCTTGTCTTTTGTAGCAAACTCCGCTTCTTTGAGGTTTACTCCAACTTTGATCGTGCCCACATAACGGTACCAAAAGTGATTTTCAGTAAAGGGAATATCGAAGAGTTCGAAGAATGAATTTGAATTCGTTGCTTTTTCAGTAATGTTGTATTGCTGAGAGGCGCATACCAATTCGTTTTGAGCGACAATCCTATCGAATACTGGCGCAGGATTTGGGTTCTGGTCAGCAGGGTATTTTGGGTTGTATTGCTGGAAGAAGAGAGTGCCAGCGATGCCTATTGCGAGTCCGACAAGCAAGCCCATGATGGCAATTCTGATTTTTGCTGTACGCGCCTTCTTGGTAGTCATTCAAATCTCTTTCTCACGTGTCTTTGGAGTAGCTTTTGCTATTAGGAGAACAGCCAACCGAAAAACAGAGCGAGCAGCGCTCCTATAACTACGATCAAAAAAGCGAGGCCTAAAAAGAAGGACAGGATCGCATGTCCGCATCCTGAAAAGGTAGTGTTTTTGCTTCGGGCTACTATTTTCCGCGTCATATGAACTCCATGTACTACGAGGTCAATGGCCGCCGTGTCTTTGTGGCACCATATATGAAGCCACCGCGGATAGTCTAGCACATATCCTGTAGGCATGGACATCGACCAGAAAAGACGCGCGCTCGGAGAAGCGATCAGGCAGCGAAGGGAAAGTCAGGGGCTTTCGCAAGACCGCCTTGCCAAGATGGTCGGCTCCAGCAAGTCGCACATTTGGCGCATCGAGAAGGGCCACGTGGGTGTTGGCATCGATGACCTCGCGCGCATCGCCGATGCGCTCGGCACTCAAGTGCGCGATCTGCTTACGTTCTAGCTAGTGTTCTAGCTGCTCCCAGCCTTCCCGAACCTACGCCCTCGCACCGCCCATCATTCGCCGCACATCACATCGATCACCCTGAGCGTGCTCGCAAGAGTTTCGCTATCGCACGAGATCGTTCCCTCAAGACCGAGGTATGCGCGAAGCCCCTCGTCTTCAAGGGCTCGGTCGGCAAAAACGAGCAGCGAGAAGCACAGCACCGCAAGCGTATCGCCCGGCACCTCGCGCGCCTCTTTCGTGCCAAGCCAGCCGACCCCTGCGGCTGCGATCAGGTCGTACGCCAGGTCGATCGCGGCAACAACGTCGCTATCGGCCAGTTGCGCGATCTCGCAGATCAGCGCATCGTTCGTTCGCATGAAACGCGCCAACATAACGAAGAACGCGAGCATCTGCAGCGTTGCGGCATCACCCGCTCTACCGATGGTCTCGACATATTCCGCAACGAGGCTGTGGTCCTCGAAGATCGCCCAAAATCCCAGGTAGCCAAGTTCTTCGGCAGGCACAACGAACTCGCTCCACCAACCGAAGAACGCATCCATCGCCGCTTCAACGCCTGCGAACCCCTCAACTTCATCGAGTAGCACGAGCGCGTCGATCACCGCAGCCGTGCGCTCAAGTGCGACCGCAGCCTCTTCTTCGCTGTACGCATCAAGGCGCTGCATCGCTTGCTCGTAAGCGGGCAATGTCCGCGTGAGATCGGCGAAGCCATCAAGGCTAGCAGGCCCGCATGCCAGCCCCTCGATCAGATCGGCATCATCGGTCATGTCGACGAACTTTGCGAACAGGATGAGCGCTCGTAACCGAGCCTCCTTGCGCTTCAGCTCTTCAAGTTTGCTCGCGATCGCTCCGTAGAGATCGGTGCTCTCATCATCAAGGATCTGCTTGATCTCGCTCAGACAGAATTCATATTCAGCAAGCGTTAAGACCGCCTGGAGTCGCTCGAGGTCTTGAACCCCATAGAGCCTGCGATTGTTCGACACACCTTTGCCGGTGCATTCAGGCGTGAGCAAGCCCATCTCTTCGTAATGACGCAGCTTCGATGCAGGAACGCCGGTCAACTTCGTGACCTGCCCAGCCGTGAGTTTCCCCTCTTTATTGGGGGCCAGCCTGGCGTTATGGTCATCCGCGCACTTCGCGCTCGGCCCAGCTGCAAGGTTCGCAACTGCCGAAGGAACCTTCAGTCCCTCTTGCCCGATGATGATGCTTGCCTCGCCATTTTCGGCTGCAACAGCGTTCTTGATTCTTCGGTAACCAGCCATTTCATCACATCCTTAAACGGAAGTGTAAACCTCGCACCTACTACGAGGTCAATGGGTTGCGAGGAAAATCTCATCATATTGGATGATGGGATTCTCCGTATCTCATCAAAACAAATGACGAGACACTGGGTATCTCGTCATAAAGAAGGGCTGCGAAGGCAACCAGATATCATGCGTGAAGATCGGTAAAGACCGACTTCTTGAAGGCTGAGAGAATTACGCCTCTAGTGCGCCTTTGATCGCTGCCAGCAGATCGTCAAACTCTTCGAACGCCTGTAGGTCCGGGTTCTCGGCGATGATCGCGTCGGTGCTGCGGAACAAGAAGCCATCCTTGCTCGTGCGGATCATGCCCAGGTCGTTATGGCTATCGCCCACGGCGATGGTGTCGAACCCGCAGCTCTGCAGCGCTTTCACGGTGGTGAGCTTCGACTGGTCGCAACGCATCTTGAACCCGGTGATCTCTCCATCAGGCGCAACCACGAGCTCGTTGCAGAACAGCGTGGGCATGCCGAGCTTCTCCATGAGCGGCTTGGCGAATTGCGTGAAGGTGTCGGAGATCACGATGACCTGACCGTAGTCGCGCAGCTTGTCCAAGAATTCCTTTGCGCCAGGCAGCGGATCGATAGTGGCGATGGTTTCCTGGATCTCCTTGAGGCCGAGGCCGTGCTCGCGCAGGATGCCCAAGCGCCAGTTCATGAGCTTGTCGTAATCGGGTTCGTCGCGCGTTGTGCGCTTGAGCTCGGGGATGCCGCTCGCCTCTGCGAATGCGATCCAAATTTCGGGAACCAATACACCTTCCATATCGAGGCAGGTCACGTACATGAGAAAGGTCCTTTCATCGTGCGAGCTTGGCGCGTCGAAATGCGCGCGATTCACTGTTCCTTATGAAACCACAAAACGCCCGCGCGGTCCGTAACACTTAGGCTAAAGGAAAAGTGTTGCTCGAGTAATGTATGAGTGCAAAGATTCAGCGGTTTTCGCGGCAATACGTCTCGCGAGGCTTTATCATAGAGGGCGACGTAAAATGACCCGCTTTGCTCGGCGAACGCCGCATTCGGACACCACCCGAGCGAAGCGCTTTCACGATGAACTCCAAGAAAGTAGGAGCCCATGGTTTCACGTATCTATGTTGAAAAGAAGCCCGGATTCGATGTCGAAGCGCAGCAGCTGTTGCACGAATTGCGCACGATCCTCGGCATCGAGCGACTGGAGAACTTGCGCTTGCTCAATCGCTACGATGTGGAAGGCATCACCGAAGAGCTCTTCGCAACCTGCACCCCCACGGTGTTCAGCGAGCCGCAATCCGACACCATCTACGCCGAACTTCCCGAAGACGCGAATGCCACGGTCTTCGGCGTTGAATTCCTTCCTGGCCAGTTCGACCAGCGCGCCGATTCGGCAAGCGAGTGCATCCAGCTCATCAGCCAAGGCGAACGCCCCGAAGTGCGCAGCGCGAAGATCTATTTCCTCGAGGGCGATCTCACCAGCGAAGACGTGGATGCCATCAAGCACTACGTCATCAACCCAGTGGAAGCGCGCGAAGCAACGCTCGAGCCGCATGCAACGCTGAAGATGGAATTCCCCACGCCCGATCCTGTCGAGGTGGTCGAAGGCTTCATCGACCTCGATGCCGCAGGCCTCGAAGCGTTTATCGCCGAGCGCGGCCTAGCCATGGACCTGGCCGACATCCAATTCTGCCAGCAGTATTTCGCGAGCGAGAAGCGCAACCCCACCATCACCGAGATCAAGATGGTCGACACCTACTGGTCTGACCACTGCCGTCACACCACGTTCGAGACCGAGCTTGAGAACATGCAGATCGACGACGAAAAGGTGCGCGCGGCGTTCGACCAATATATGCGCATGCGCACCGATCTCGACCGCGATGCGAAGCCGGTTTCGCTCATGGACATGGGCACGATCGGCGCGAAATGGCTCAAGAGCAAGGGCATCCTCACGAACCTCGACGAATCCGAGGAGATCAACGCCTGTACCGTGAAGGTGAAGGTGGATGTGGACGGTGAAGAGCAGGATTGGCTCTACCTCTTCAAGAACGAAACGCACAATCACCCCACGGAGATCGAGCCCTTCGGCGGTGCGGCAACCTGCGTGGGCGGCGCGATCCGCGACCCGCTTTCGGGCCGCAGCTACGTCTACCAGTCGATGCGCGTAACGGGCGCGGCAGATCCGCTGGTCCCCGTGGCCGAAACGCTTCCCGGCAAGCTGCCGCAGCGCAAGCTCGTCACCACGGCAGCAGCGGGCTTTTCTTCCTACGGCAACCAGATCGGTCTGGCAACGGGCCAGGTGAACGAGCTTTACCACCCCGGCTATGCCGCAAAGCGCATGGAGATCGGCGCGGTGGTGGGCGCAACGCCCGCGGCTGATGTTCGCCGTGAAACCCCTGCTCCAGACGATGTGGTCGTCTTGCTCGGTGGACGCACCGGCCGCGACGGCATCGGCGGCGCAACGGGTTCTTCCAAGGCGCACAACCTCGAGTCCATCGAAACGTGCGGCGCGGAGGTGCAGAAGGGCAACGCCCCAGTTGAGCGCAAGATCCAGCGCTTGTTCCGCAACTCCGAAGCCAGCCGCATGATCAAGCGCTGCAACGATTTCGGCGCGGGCGGCGTTTCGGTCGCCATCGGCGAGCTGGCCGACAGCCTCGAGATCGATCTCGATCGCGTACCCAAGAAATACGAAGGCCTCGACGGCACTGAGCTCGCCATCTCCGAAAGCCAGGAGCGTATGGCGGTCGCGCTCGCGCCCGAGGATGTGGATCGCTTCATCGAGCTTGCACATGCGGAAAACCTCGAAGCCACGCCGGTCGCGGTCGTCACAGACAGCGGTCGCGTGCGCATGACCTGGCGCGGCGACACCATCGTGGACGTATCCCGCGATTTCCTCGCGAGCAACGGCGCGCCCAAGCACATGAACGTGCACGTCGAAGAGGGCGGCAGCTACATTCCCGATTGGCCGGGCAACACGCTCGCCGAGCGCCTGAACGCGGTGGTCACCGACCTTAACGTGGCCTCCAACAAGGGCCTGGTCGAGCGCTTCGACTCCACCATCGGCGCGGCCACGGTGCTCATGCCCTTCGGCGGAAAACACCAGCTCACGCCTTCCATGGCCATGGCGGCGAAGTTCCCGGTCGACGGGGAGACCACCACGTGTTCGGGCATGGCCTGGGGCTTCAACCCGTATCTTTCCGAGGCGAACCAGTTCGATGGTGCCTACCTCGCGGTCATCGAATCGCTCGCGAAGCTCGTAGCTGCGGGCTTCCAGCGCAAGAACGCCTACTATTCGTTCCAAGAATATTTCGAACGCCTCCGCGAAGAACCTACACGTTGGGGCAAGCCGGTCGCCTCCGTGCTCGGCGCGCTCATGGCGCAGATCGATACCGAAGTGGGCTCGATCGGCGGCAAAGACTCCATGTCGGGCTCCTTCGAACAGCTCGACGTGCCGCCCACGCTCGTCTCGTTCGCTACGGCATGTGGTCCGGTGGATCGCGTGACCTCTCCCGAATTCAAGGGCGCGGGCAACCGCGTGCTCTTCATCTCGCCAGCCTACCAAGAAGATAGTCTCCTGCCTGATGCGGAAGGCTTCCGCGAAGCATGCGACCTGGTCGAGCGCTTGATCGGCAGCGGCGCTGCGCTTGCGGTCTCTACGCCGGGCTATGGCAGCTACGCTGAAGCGCTCTTCAAGATGGCGTTGGGCAATCGCATCGGCGTTCAGATCGATGGCAGCATCAGCCCTTCGGCGCTCTTCGAGCCGGCGTATGGCAGCTTCATCGTGGAGCTCGCCACCGATGCCGATGTCCCTGCTTCCGCCGAAAACCTCGAGGTCATCGAAGCGGGCATCACCACCGCCGAATACGAATTCGCGCTCGGCGATGAATCGGTCGCGCTGGCTGATCTGCAGGAAGCGTGGGAGCAGAAGCTCGAGTCCGTCTTCCCGTATCGCACGTTCGAAGATGAGGAAGACACCGCGCAAGACCAGGCGGCGGGCATCGACCCAACCGAGCAGGAACATGCAGCCGTTGAAACGATCAGCTTCGAAGGCGCAGCCCCGCTCGTTTACTGCGGCTCGGTCGCGAAGCCGCGCGTTGTCATCCCGGTCTTTCCGGGCAATAACTGCGAATACGACACCGCCCGCGCCTTCGAACGCGCCGGCGCTGCACCCACCACGCTCATCGTGAACAATCTCACGCCGCAGGCGGTCATCGAAAGCACGAAAGCCCTGGCCAGCGCCATCCGTGAAAGCCAGATCGTCATGATTCCCGGCGGTTTCTCCGGCGGCGACGAGCCCGACGGCTCCGCGAAGTTCATCACCTCGTTCTTCCGCGCGCCCGAGGTCACCGAAGCCGTGCGCGATCTGCTCCAGAATCGCGATGGCCTCATGCTCGGCATCTGCAACGGTTTCCAGGCGCTGGTGAAGCTCGGCCTCGTGCCCTACGGCGATATCCGCGAGATGGATAGCACGTGCCCCACGCTCACGTTCAACTCGATCGGCCGCCACCAGAGCATGCTCGTCGATACGCGCGTGGCCTCCACGCTTTCCCCGTGGCTCAGCCACTGCCAGGTGGGCGACATCCACACGGTTGCGGTAAGTCACGGCGAAGGCCGCTTCGTCGCCACGCCCGAGATGCTTGAGCAACTGAAGGCGAACGGCCAGATCGCGACCCAATACGTGGATGCGGCCGGCCAGCCCTCCATGGATCTTGCGTTCAACCCCAATGGTTCGACATGGGCGATCGAGGGCATCACCAGCCCCGATGGACGCGTGTTCGGCAAGATGGGTCACAGCGAACGCAGCGGTGTTGGCCTCTACAAGAACGTGCCGGGCAACCTCTATCAGCCCATCTTCGAAGGTGGCGTGGATTACTTCAGCTAGGCGGAATTAGTCAGCAAAGCGCCAGCTCAGGCGGGATAGCAAGAACAGCGGCGGTCGAACAACGGGAAAGGCTTATGCGAAAACCTGGTGTTCGGCCGCTTGGTTTGATTGCTGCTCGATAGGCGGCAGAGCAGTTCAGGAAGCGAACGGTCCGGATCTTTTGGAAAGCATCATTTCAGAAATACTCGATCGATTGCGTGCAGGCGAAGAGCTCGACGCGAAGGCTCTGCTGCGTATCTTGAACGATCACAACAAGCGCTTGGATGCGAACGCGCCGCACTATTCCAAGAAGAAGCTGCTGCCGTTCTACTTGCGCACGAAAGAGCGCGACCCGCAGCGTTGGCAGTCGTGGAATATAACGCCTGAGCTGGAACAACAGCTGGTACATCTGTTGCAGGTGAAGCCGCGTCGCAGTGCTTCGGGCGTGGCCACCATCACAGTTATCACCAAACCGTGGAAGTGCGGCGGTGCGTGCATCTACTGTCCGAACGACCTGCGCATGCCCAAGAGCTATCTCTCCGATGAGCCTGCCTGCCAGCGCGCCGAGCGCAACTACTTCGATCCGTATTTGCAGGTGACCTCGCGCCTGCGTGCGCTCAATCAGATGGGGCACGTGACCGATAAGATTGAGCTCATCGTGCTCGGCGGCACCTGGAGCGATTACCCGCGCGCTTACCAGATCTGGTTCATCACCGAGCTCTTCCGCGCCCTCAATGACGCAGACGACAAACTACCCGAAGGTGACAAACTACCCGGTCGTTCGACATCTTTTGAGGCGGCGAACGCCCGTGAACGCCGCCAGTTCTATCGCGATTGCGGGCTGAGCTATGAAAGGGATGACCTTGTTGCCTTCACGCAGGCGCAGCAGTGCCTGGTCAACGAAGGAGAGCTCACCTACAACGAAGCCATGGTGAACCTCTACGAAACAGGCGAACCGTGGAAGGCGATCGCGAAGCACCAGCATGCCACGCTCGATGAGCTTGAACGCGAACACGTGCGCAACGAGCAAGCAGCGCACCGCGTGGTGGGCCTGGTGGTCGAAACGCGCCCGAGCCTGATCACGCCTGAGAATCTCACCTTCCTGCGCGCACTTGGTGCAACGAAGGTGCAGATGGGGGTCCAAAGCCTTGACCAGCACATTCACGACATCAACCAGCGTCCCGTGAGCATCGCGCAGATCGATCGCGCGCTCGACCTCACGCGCCTGTTTGGCTTCAAGACGCACACGCATTTCATGGTGAACTTGCTCGGCCAAACGCCCGAAACCGATCGCGCGGACTTTCGACGCTTCGTTACCGAGACGCCCTACCAGCCCGACGAGATCAAGCTCTACCCCTGTGCGCTCGTGCGCGGTACCGAACTTTGCGAGCGCTACGAAAGAGGGGAGTGGCAGCCCTACGATGAAGAAACGCTGGTGGACGTGCTCGTTGCCGACGTACTCGCAACGCCGCCTTTCACGCGTATTTCACGCATGATCCGCGATTTCTCCGCGCACGACATCGAGGCAGGCAACAAGAAGGTGAACCTGCGCCAACTGGTCGAAGCCTGCGCAAAAGGTGACAAACTACCCGGTCGTTCGTCATCTTTGCCAGCTATCCAAGAGATTCGCTACCGTGAGATCTCGACACAAGATGTCGAACTGGGCGAATTGACGCTCGAAGTGGTTCCCTACGAAACAACCTCAACGTACGAACGATTCCTGCAGTGGGTCACACCCGAGAACAAGATCGCGGGCTTCTTGCGCCTTTCGCTTCCGAAACCTGAAGCCTTTGAAGCTTACCCGGACGTGCTTCCCGTGTCTCCTGGCGAAGCGATGATCCGCGAAGTGCACGTGTATGGCCGCGCTTCAGGCTTACACACGAGCGGAACGAGCGCCCAGCACCGCGGACTTGGCAAGAAGCTCATTGAGCGTGCGAGCGAGCTGGCGCGCGAAGCGGGCTATACCAAGCTCAACGTGATCAGCGCCATCGGCACCCGCCCGTATTACCGCAACCTCGGCTTCGTCGACAACGGCCTCTACCAGCAAAAACCCCTCTAGATGACAAACTACCCGGTCGTTCGACATCTTATGCTTTCTTGATGGCTTTGCGCAGTTCAGCATCGACGATCAAGTCCACGATACCGTTCGCAGCAATGATAAGACCCAGGATGAACACGAACAGCGACGTGGTTTCGAACGGGTTCGCGATAATAACGAGGCCGCCGATGATGATGAGCACGCTCAACCCCATAGAAAACCCCCACGAGCGTTCCCCGTATTTCTTGAGTTCGCCCGATCGCACCGCGTTCACCGCGCCGCAGATCACGAGGATGATCCCCAGCACCACCGAAAAGAACCCGGCGATCACCTGCGGAAACAGGAACACGATAAGGGCAACGAGGCAGAAGAACACGCCAGTTGCCACCACGCCTACCTGGCGTTCGGCCTCCGGCGTCCTAAAGTAACTCACCAGTGAAGAGATGCCCATCACGGCGAACACGACGCCCACCAAATACAGCACGGTCACGATCGTGATGCCTGGCCAGAACATGAGCAGCAAACCAACAACGATCGAAATGATCGCTTGCGCAACGATATTCGACTTAACGACATTCAAGAACGATTGCATGATTCCCTCCTCATTTCGCTACTCCGCACGCCATCGCAGCAGGATTCCCAAAAATCTCGCACAACGCAGGCGCGCCAAGAATGCGACAAATCAGCCCATTCGACTAGTCAGAGCATACGTGTTCACCCCTGAATTCGCAGCAAGATAGCGGGTTTGCAACATAGCCGTTACAAATACCTTATTGAGTCGTTTCTTTATGGTCCGCAGGGTAGGGTAGAGGTTGTAAGCGATCGGTCGCGGAAGTTGTGCGCATGCAGGTCACAGCGTAGCGATCGTGCAAATAGAGAAAGTGAGTGAGAACAATGTTCTACATCGGGTGTCACCTATCGAAGAAAAAGGGCATGCTCATCATGGCCGAAGCGGCAGCTTCGATCGGGGCGAAAGCGATCCAGTTCTTCACGCGCAATCCGCGCGGCGGCCACGAGAAGGCCATAGATCCACGCGATCTGCAACGCTTCAACGTATTCACGAAGGAGCACGGCATCAAGTACCTCCTCGCCTACGCGCCCTATACGCTCGAGCCGGCGAGCGCCGACATGAAACAGCACGATTTCGCGGCGATGGTCATGGCTGAAGACCTCGCGCAGCTTGAGGCTATCCCTGGTCAGGGCTATCTTTTGCGTCCAGGCAGCGCGCTCGATATAACCGCCGAAGAGGCCATGAAGAATCTTGTCGCCACGCTCAATGAAACGATCACGTCCACGCAATCGACCACCGTGCTGCTCTACACCATGCCCGGTTCAGGCACGCAGATCTGCTCGCAGTTCGAAGAGCTTGCGCAGGTGATCGAACAGGTGAACCTGAAGGACAAGGTGGGCGTTTGCCTGGATGCGAGCGCGGTATGGGCAGCTGGCTACGACATCGTGAACGATCTTGATGGCGTGCTCGCCCAGTTCGACAAAGCGATCGGCCTCGACAAGCTGTTGGCCGTGCACCTGAACGACTGCAAGGAAGCCTGCGGCGCTCATGCCGATCGCCACGCGCGCATCGGCGAAGGAGCGATCGGGTTCGAGGCGCTCAGCGCGCTCACCAACCATCCAGCTCTCAAGGAAAAGCCGTTCTATCTGGAAGAACCGCTCGACACGCTGTCGGTCTACAGCGAAGACATCCTTCGCTTCACGGAGGCGCATCAAGGGTAGTTCGTCACCTTTCTGCATCAGCGGAGAGGGTGAGGCAACGAGGTGACTCTTTGCCGACTAAATTCATTATTAATAAAACCCGAGCAAAGCAGCGACGCACGAAAGAACCTGCAGGATGCAGGTTCTTGAGCAGGGAAGCGGGGAACCTCGTGTCTCACCCTCTCCACTGGTGCAGATAAGCGTGTGATTACAGGTGCCCCTGAGGCCTTGCTCTGCAGGGCCTCTTTTTTCATAGTGCAGGGCGTATTCTGTAGCTTTCCGAACACCGCATCGAAGATGAGCCAGAGCGGGTATAATCTCATACGATCAGCTTTCGGAAAGGAATCCCATGGCAGAATTCGTCTACCAAATGTATCAGGCACGCAAGGCGCATGGCGACAAGGTCATCCTCGATGATGTGACGCTTTCGTTCTATCCCGGCGCGAAGATTGGCGTGGTAGGGCCGAATGGCATGGGCAAATCCACGTTGCTCAAGATTATGGCAGGTCTCGAGGACGTTTCCAACGGCGAAGCGCGCCTCACGCCCGGCTACACCGTGGGCATCCTGCAGCAGGAGCCGCCGCTCGACGAAGACAAGACGGTGCTCGAGAACATCCAGATGGCCTTCGGCGATGTGCTCGCCAAGATCGATCGCTTCAACGAGATCGGTGCCGAAATGGCCGATCCCGATGCAGATTTCGACGCGCTCATGGCCGAGATGGGCGACCTGCAAACGGCCATCGACGCCGCTAATGGCTGGGACCTTGATAGCCAGCTTTCCCAAGCGATGGACGCGCTGCAATGCCCCGACCCCGAAGCGCTCGTCTCGGTGCTCTCCGGCGGCGAACGCAGGCGCGTGGCACTCTGCAAGCTCCTGCTCGAAGCGCCTGACCTGCTTCTTCTCGACGAACCAACGAACCATCTCGATGCGGAATCGGTGCTCTGGCTCGAGCAGTTCCTCTCGCGCTACCCCGGCGCGGTGCTTGCGGTCACGCACGATCGCTACTTCTTGGACAACGTAGCCGAATGGATCTGCGAGGTCGACCGCGGCTCGCTCTTCCCGTACAAGGGCAACTATTCCACGTATCTCGAAACCAAGGCGAAGCGCCTCGAAGCGCAAGGTCAGCAGCAGGCCAAGCTCGCCAAGCGCATGGAGCGCGAGCTCGAATGGGTGCGTTCATCGCCCAAGGCACGCCAGGCGAAGAACAAGGCGCGCCTCGAGCGCTATGAACAGATGGAGGCCGAAGCGCGCCAGGCGAAGAAGCTCGACTTCACCGAGATCCAGATTCCGGTGGGTCCGCGTCTGGGCTCCAAGGTGCTGAAGGCCGAGCACCTGCACAAGGAGTTCGACGGCCGCGTGCTCATCGACGATCTCTCCTTCGAGCTGCCGCGCAACGGCATCGTAGGCGTCATCGGACCGAACGGCGTGGGCAAGACCACGCTCTTCAAGACCATCGTGGGGCTCGAGGATCTTACGAGCGGCAACCTGGAGATCGGCGAGACCGTGAAGACCTCGTATGTCGATCAGAACCGCGAAGGTATCGATCCCAACAAGAAGCTGTGGGAAGTGGTATCGGGCGGCACCGACTACATGATGGTGGGCGAGACCGAGATTCCGAGTCGCGCGTATGTGGCAAGCTTCGGCTTCAAAGGATCTGACCAGCAGAAACCCGCTGGCGTGCTCTCCGGCGGCGAACGCAACCGCCTGAATTTGGCACTCACGCTCAAGCAGGGCGGCAACCTGCTGCTCCTCGACGAGCCTACAAACGACCTCGACGTTGAAACGCTCTCAAGCCTAGAAGAGGCGCTTTTGAACTTCCCGGGTTGTTCGGTGGTGGTGAGCCACGACCGCTGGTTCCTTGATCGCATCGCTACGCACATCCTGGCATGGGAAGGCACCGACGAAAACCCCGGGAACTGGCACTTCTTCGAAGGCAACTTCGAGGCCTATCAGGCAGATCGTGAGGCGCGCCTGGGACCGGAGGCATCGAAACCCCATCGCATCCATCGCAAGCTCACGCGCGACTAGCCTAGTTTCGTTCGCTGCTGCATGCTCAAGCATTCGCGACATAACAGCCAAGACAGTCGTTATTCGTCTGCGCGCCATGGGTTTGAAGCGGGCGACCAGATGCCCAGCTCCACCCACGCGCATGGCGAAGCGCCCCTGCGTACGCGCGGCAAAGGGTTCGCGCACGCGATCGAGAACGTCACGCGCACCAACTCGTTTGCGCTGGTCGTGTTCATTATTCTCGTTGTTGGTCTGGTGGGCGTGGGCATTCATGCGGCGCTCTTTCCCAAGGAAGCGGGCGACAAGGAGGGCAATTCTTCAACCTACAACTGGGACTATCTCAAGAAGGATAACGGCCGCTTCTACTACTCGATCGAGGGCAAGGCTGAATCGCGCACCGGCGTGGACGTTTCCGAACACCAGGGCTACATCAACTGGGACGCGGTTGCCAAAGACGGCATCTCCTTCGCGTTCGTGCGCGTGGGGAATCGCGGGTTGACCACAGGAAAGCTTTCGCAAGACGAGTATTTCGAGTACAACGCGAAGGCCGCTGACCAGGCAGGCTTGAAGGTGGGCGCCTACTTCTTCTCGCAGGCAACCACCGAAGAAGAAGCGCGCGAAGAGGCTGATTTCGTGATCGAACGCCTTAAGGGGCGCAACATCACCTACCCAGTGGCTTACGATCACGAACGCCTGGCGGATACCCCTGGCCGCGCAGATGATCTTTCACCCGAGCAGATGACGAAGAATGCCGCTGCCTTCTGTGCGCGCATCCAAGAAGCGGGCTACACGCCCATGATCTATGGCAGCATGAAGGACCTGCTTCGCTATAACCTTCCTGACCTGGCACATTACAACATCTGGCTCGCGCAATACAACGTGAATGCGCCCACGTTCAACCAGTACTTCAGCATCTGGCAGTACTCCAACACCGGCTCGGCCTCTGGCATCGACGGCAACGTGGACATGAACATCCAATTCCTCGCCGAAGAAAAGTGACAAACTAGCCGGTCGTTCGACACCTCTAAAGATATTTCGTGGGCATGGCCTTGTTCTTGTACTGCGGGTGGCGCTTCACGAAGCGCCAGCGACAGATGCGCGTGATACCAAGCGCTACGAGCGAAACGACCAAGAACGTGCCGGTGATCTCGAGCACTTTCACATTGTGCTCGAAGAATGCGTAGAGTGAGGCCAAGCCAAAAGCGACCGAAAGCACGATCGTGATAACGGTGAACAGTTTGATGAGAATCTCTTTCGCACGCAGCGGCGATTTCACCCATGCGACGAACACGTAGACCACGATCGCGAGCACCACGAGCGCGATAACGAGCGGCACCGATTGCAATAAACGCGCGACAAGCGCCATGATCTCTCTCCCTTAACAGCGGAACTTCGTGCACCTTAAGCGCTCGAACGTTTCATCTTTGTAATATCGTCCTATTATACCCATGTTACCGCTGCACAATCAGCGAACGAAGGGTTAGAATAGAAACGCAAAATCGGGTTTGTTCGTAAACCTTCTGGAGAAACGCTCGTCGCGACAGCAATTGGGGGACGCTATGACGAACACTTCACCTACTTTAAACTCAGCTGCTCTGGCCGAAAAGCTTGCGGGCTACGGCATCGATATCGCCGACGCTATGGAGCGCATGCTCGATAATGCAGAACTCTACAAAAAGCTCGCGATGCACTACTTCGACGACACGAACTACGAAGCGCTCGTTGCCGACATGAAGGTGGGTGACTACGAAACAGCCTACACGCACGCTCATACGCTGAAGGGCGCTTCAGGCAATCTCTCATTCAAAGAGCTTCATGAACTTGCCACGCAAATCTGCGACGCGCTCTCTTCGAGCGACGCAGAAACCGCCCATGAGCTGATGGACCCGCTCGGCAAGGCTCATCTGCAGGTCTGCAAGGGCCTCATGTTCTGGCAGAATACCGCCGACTAGCTGGGAGCTCTTGTGCAGGTCACCATCGGTCTCGCTCAAACCAAGCATCCTGAAGACGGAGACGTTATCGCTCTCGTGGAGCGTTTTGCCGCTGAAGCGCACTCGCGCGGAGTGGATATGCTCGTGTTCCCCGAATCGCTCATGAGCCGTTATGAAAAGGAAGCCGAAGCGTTCGTTCGCGAAGCGGAGCCAGTCGATGGCGCATTCGCAACGGCGCTCGATAAGGTCGCGGCACGCTACGGGCTGTGGATGGTCTACACCTTGAACGAACGCAACCCTAAAGGCAATCCGTTCAACACCGCCATCATCGTGGACAGCACGGGAACCAAACGCGGGATCTACCGCAAGATTCACCTGTTCGATACCGATTTCACCCACGAATCCGATCGTATGTCAGCGGGTAGTGCGCTCTTCGAGCCGATCGATACGCCGTTCGGCAAGATCGGCCTCGCGATCTGCTACGATCTGCGTTTCCCCGAGCAAGCCCGTGCGGCAGCGCTCGCGGGGTGCGACATCCTCATCTATCCAGCCGCTTGGGTCTCGGGCAATACCAAGGCCGAGCAATGGCATACGCTGCTCGCGGCGCGCGCGATCGAGAATGAGATGTTCGTGGTAGGCGTGAGCCGCGTCGACGAAGGCTATATCGGTCAGAGCGCCATAGCAAACCCATATGGCATCCTGGTCGCACAAGGTGGCACTGGCGAAGAGCTCGTTACCGCCACGATCGACACCTCGCTGCGCGAGGAAGCGCTCTCGCGCATGCCCGTCTTCTTCCACCGCCGCACCGACATCTACTAAAGGCGACAAGCTACCCGGGTGGAGTCACCTTTTGGTTGACGCTGCCCCAAGGGGCGCAGTCTGTGAGGTGTTTGGCGATTCTGAGTCCGCACTTACTTCGCAGCCGAAAGCTTCTTCAACTTCCCGTTCGCGAACACCTGCTTGTTCAGGCAATCATGCGGCTCGCGCCCCAGCACCACATCGATCGCGTTCTGTGTCATGCGCGTGCGCAGCTCAAGCCCAGCTTCCTCCGACCAATACGCCGCATGTGGCGTGAGTAGGGCATGCGGTGCTTTCACAAGCGGATCGTCCGCAGGCAACGGCTCTTCTTCAAACACATCGATCCCCGCACCCCAAAGTGCGCCCGCTTCGAGCGCAGCCGCCACAGCCGCGGTATCCACCACTGCGCCGCGCGAGGTATTGATTACGATGCACCCTGGCTTCAAAAGCTCGATGTTCGTCGCATTTAACAGATGATGCGTTGCAGGCACGAGCGCAGTATGAAAGCTCACCACATCGGCTCGTTTCAGTAGCTCATCGTACGAAACGACTTCGAACCCTTCAGGGGTTCGTCGTCCCGGAACCAGCGAATGCGACCAGCAGATGACCTCGAACCCCAGGCCCCGCGCCTTCCGTGCCACCGCCCGTCCGATGTCGCCCATACCCACCACGCCGAACGTGCGCCCGTACACCTGGCCCATTGGGCGATGCCCTGTTGGGTCCCAGATGCCGTGGTGTACATCCGCGTTCAGCTCGGGCAGCCGCCGCAGCAGCGCAAGCGTCATCGCGATGGCATGATCGGATACCACTTCGGTCGCGTAACCGGGCACATTGCATACCGCCACGCCAAATTCGCTTGCTGCTGCAAGATCGACCGTATCGTAGCCAACGCCCGATCGCGAAACCACCTCAAGCTTCGGCAACGCCGCAAACACCTCGCGCGGAAACTCGCCATAAGCCGTGATGATCCCTTCAGCATCAGCGCAATTCTTGACGATGCCCGCAGCGCTCTTGTCTTGGAAGCGTGCAAATTCAATGCCCGCATCCTCGATCATCTTCTGCTCGATATCAGATACCACGAAATCACTGTCCGCGATCACGATCTTTGCCATGATGCCCTCCTTGCGCCCAACATTACTGCTTGTTTTCAGTTTGACTGCTTCATGTTCCTATCGTAGTCTGCGTGCTAGGATTGGCACGCACAAGCGCGAAGTCGTATCGAATCTGTAATAGGGCAGTGTCGTGTACCACCGAATGCTATGTCCTCTCGTTTGCAAACGCTCGCACTGCATTTCCAGGAAGAAGGCATCATGGAAAACACCAACCAAACCACTAAGAAGTTCAATCCGGCTCACGCACAGGCGATCATGGAGCTCCTGGCCAAGAGCCCTTTCTATGACTTGATCGACATGGATATGGTTGCAATCGAGCCAGGGTATGCGCGCGTCGATCTTGAGGTTACGAAGCGCCATCATAACCCGTTCGGGCAGATTCACGGTGGCGTGTTCGCCTCGCTCTTCGACGTGACCACCTACTGGGCCCAGTATGCTGATGCACCGCTCGATGAAGGTTATGTCACGCTCGACCTGCTGGTGAACGACCTGCACACCACGCATCTGGGCAAGGTCATCTGCGAAGCGCACGCGGTCAATGAAAGCCATCACGTCTTCCTGAGCGAGGGAACCATCAAGACCGAAGACGGCACGCTCTTGGCGACCGGCATCTCGAAGCTCTACTGCTCAGCAGGAATCTCGCCCGTCGAAGATGCCCTTAAGAAACTCGATCCCACCATCGTCCTCCCACCGAAATACCTCGAAGCTTAGAGCCTATTTCTGCTCTCGACAAGAAAGCTCTTTCTGGATTGTTTTTGCTATAGGGGAGGCGGAGGCTGGCATTAGCTGGTAGCTAATGTTTTTCGCACGCTAAACAGATAACCTTGTTCTCATGGCGTTTACCAGGGATTATGCGGAAGGCTCCGCACCACGTAACGCATCTCGATGAAAACGATGAGAAAGAGGTTCACATGTCGAACACCCCAACAAACCCCAATCAGGCTCCAGCTCCAGCAGCTTCAGCAACGAAAGCTCCGAAATCTATAGCCGCTATCGTGGGGCTCATCCTGGGCATCATTGCGCTCGTACTCTCAGCGATGCCCATCATCAACAACTTCGCTTTCATCTTGGGTATCGTTGGACTCATTTTCGGCATTGTGGGCGTCGTGGGCACACGCGACAAGAAGAAATCGGGCAAGGGAATGGCTGTTGCTTCGGTCATCATAGCTGCTCTGGCTTGCGTTATTGTCCTTGCATCTCAAGCGGTCTATTCGGCCGCACTCGATGAAGCAGGCGCCCAGCTCGACAAGGCCACTGGCGATGCTACCGAAGAGATCCTCGGCAGCGAAGTCGACGTAACGCTCGGCGACCTGACCATGAAGAAGGGTAGTTACGGCATGGTCGAAAGCTCTATGCCCATCACCGTGAAGAACCTGACCGACGAATCGCATTCCTACCAGATCCAAGTCGAAGCGGTCAACGCTTCGGGCGACCGCATCACGCAAGACTACGCTTACATGAATGACCTAGCCGCAGGTCAAAGCCAGACCGTCAAGGCGTTCACCCATGTCTCCTCTGATGAATACGACGCTATGAAGAAAGCAACGGTCAAACTCGTGAGCGTTTCGCAGTACTAGTCGTCTTGGCAAACCCACTCGCTTATAATCGAAGGGTGGCTTGAGCCAATGAGCCAAAGGTGCCGTTGTTCGTTCAGCCGCCCTTTCTTTTGAGACAGCGTTCTCGTGCTTATCGTGAAAGCGCGAGAGTGCTCATCGTAAAGGAAGATCATGAAAGAGATTCTCACTGAAGACCTGCTTGCCGAGCTGCTGCTTTCGCGCGATCCGCAGGAATTCATCGAAAAATACGACATCACTTCGCACAGTCTTTCCGAATACCTTCAGGCACTTCTTGAAGAGAAAGGCCTGCGTCGCATCGATGTCATTCGCAGCGCCGACCTCAACGAGACCTTCGGCTACCAAATCTTCATGGGCCAGCGAAAGCCCTCGCGCAACAAGATCCTTCAGATCGCCTTTGCCATGGGTTGTACGCTGAAGGAAACGAATCGTCTGCTCCAGATAGGGGAGGCGAACGCGCTCTACTGCAAGGATCGCCGCGATGCCATCATCGTATTCTGCGTTGAAAAGCACTATCCGCTCCAGAAAGTGAACGAAGAGCTCTATCGTTTTGGAGAAGACACTATCTGCTAATATGCTCTTCATGGAAACTGATGAGCTGCAAGAATACCTTAATGCGTTAGGTCGAAGCGATAATTACCGCGTCGATGCAGTGTTGAGCGACGCACCCCACGAACGCACCGAGCGCGTATTCTATGTGGGCAATAATGGTTCTGAACTCGGACCGTTCATCCGCAAGACCATCGCGACCGATTCTGGCCAAGGACGCACCTACGAAAAGATATTCCGTGCGCAGCACGAAGGTAAACGCTTTGTCCATATGCCGCGCATTTTCGAATGCTACGTGGCTGATTCGTCGCTTGTTGTGTTGCTCGAATACGTCGAAGGCGAGACGCTGCAAGACTATGTGGGGGAGCGCGGTGCGTCTTATGAACTGGCGCTGCGCATCTTTCCGCCTATTTGCGACGCGGCCAGCGAACTGCACAAGGCCTTCGATCCGCCGCTCATTCATCGCGATCTCACCCCGGCGAACATCGTTGTTTCACCTGGTGGCATCACGATCATCGACCTTTCTATCGCACGCACATTCCAACCCGATGCTACGAAGGACACGACCTATTTCGGTACGCGCGCCTATGCGCCACCCGAGCAGTTCGGCTTCGGCCAGACCGATGTGCGTAGCGATGTCTACACGCTCGGCAAAGTGCTGGCGTTTTGCGCGGGAGCGAGCAGTGATGAGAAAGGATCCGTGTCCGACCCGTGCATTGCGCGTGTAGTACGAAAAGCCACGGAGCTCGACCCCGAGAAACGATTCCAAAGCGTCGAAGCGCTCAAAGCCGCTTTCCTGGGTGCGCTTGCTTCTGCGCGACCAGCCGAACAGCCACCGAGCATCGCGCCAAAGCCAGTTGCTCAAAGAAAGCCGACCAAGCCGAAGGGGTTTTTCAGCCGTATTCCGCTGGGAGTGGGAGTTGCATGGGATGTGATCTTGCTTCTTGTATGGCTACTTTTCTTTGCTGCTTCAAACGCGGTGATCGTAAGCCCAACCGGCGAAGTAGCGCAGCATCCTCTGTGGTTCCTCATCGTTGAATACTATGGCGTCATCGTTTTACCCATTACGGTACTTGTGTACTATCTGCTCGATTTGCGCCCTTTGCGGAAGCTCTTCCCAAAAGCGAAATTCCTTCCGCGTCGCAAAACATGGCCTTTTGCGATCCTTATCGTCTTTGTGCTCATTGTTGCAACGATCGCTATTGGAACCTTGTCAGGCGTTGTTGCCTCTCCTTCTTGATCTTTGCGGATGATAAATTGCCCACTGCTTCCCTCTCTTTTATCAATCCCTAAAGATAGGCAACGAAAGTTGAATCATCTATACTGTAAGTTGCATCTAGCAAGGGGAAAAGAAAGTTCGATCGATGTTGCAGCTGAACGACATAGCCGAAGTCACGAAGTCGATCGCTTCCGATTTTGATATAGAACGTATCTATCTGTTTGGTTCGTACGCGCGCAATGAGGCAACCGAAGCAAGCGATATCGATTTATGTCTTGAAACAGGCAGCACATTTTCACTTTTTAACGCTGGAGCTTTCGTATCAGCCCTTGAAGATAGTCTGAACATTCCGATCGATATGGTCTCGCAAGATGGGTTGTACGAATTTGCCTACAAGGGATACCTGAGAGACAGGGTGTTGCTCTATGAACGAGGTAGATAAGCTGATAATCAAGCAGCTGTTCGATTATTGCCATGCGGTTGAGTAGCGCATTGCAGATTATGGTATAGATGAAAACAAGCTCATTAATGATTCTGCCCTGTTCGACATGCTTTTAATGCCGGTTTTTCAAATTGGCGAACTTTCTGGGGCGTTGAGCGCGGAGTACACCGAATCCCATCGAGATATTCCCTGGCCTGCGATTAGAGGATTTCGCAATATCATCGCGCATGATTATGGTGTTGTAGATCCGCTTTGGGCTTGGAATACCATTCAGTTCGACATTCCTAAATTACAGGAGTTCCTTGAAAAAGAGCTTTCCGCTTAATCTGATGTCATCTTTTGGTCAGCAAAGAAAGTCTCCTTCGTGTCTTATTCTCCCTGCTTGATCGAGCCAAGACGCTCCTGGTCGAGCAAGCAGCTGAGCAGCGCGACTTAGCGTGTTCGTGGGCAAGATGCTATAGTTTTCACGAACAACGAAAGGGAAGCGATGTCACTTACTTCAGAACAAAAGGCGCTCCTCAAAGAGCTCGGCCTGCCCACGAACTTCAAGAACCTCTCGACCGACGATCGCCTCGCGATCGATGATGCCATCGGCGAAGAGCTCATCGAAAACGGCATCGACGAAGCTACCGATACGCCGAACGCGCGCGGTCGTCTGTGTGAATCCATCCTCGAAGCGCTCGAAGACTAGGTGGCTCACCATGGTGAAGACCCAAGATTCCGCCACCATCAAGCGCACGCTCTACTTCTTCTGGCAGATCACGAAGAAGCGCCCGTGGCCCTTCGCGCTCGGAGTCATTGCCACCATCGGCTTCATCGGCATGCTCACCTACGCGAACACTTACGTCATGTCGCTCATTGTCGATCGCATCCAGCTCGGTCCGGTCGGCCCCGACCAGGTCTGGGAAGTCTTCGGCCCTTACATCATCGCGCTCATCCTAGTGAACGTGGTCGGCCAAGTCTGCTCGAAGCTCCAGGACTACGCCATCTTCAAGACCGAGATCAACGGCAACTACAACCTCGCGCGCCTCTGCTTCGACACGCTCTCCAACCAGTCCATGACCTTCCACACCAACCGCTTCGGCGGCTCGCTCGTCAGCCAAACCACGAAATTCATGACCTCGTATTCGCTGCTCGTGGAAACCACGCTGCTCTCGCTGCTGCCCACCGTTATCGCCATTGTTTGCACCATCGGCATCCTCGCGCCCATTGTGCCCTCATACGTGGCGGTCCTCACGGTCATGCTCGTGATCTACATCGCTGTGGCCTATATCATGTTCCGCAAGATCACCCCGCTCTCCGCTGCGGCTGCCGCCGCGCAAAACCGCTTGTCAGGCGTACTTTCCGACTCTGTTACGAACATCCTCGCCGTGAAAACCTACGGCCGCGAAGACTACGAGCGCTCCCTCTTCACCGATGCCTCCCTCGAAGCCATGCGCGCCGATTCCCGCAGCATGCGCGCTACCATCAAGCGCGGCATCATGACCTCGTCGCTCATCGTGGTCATCATGTCCATCGTCTCGATTTTCACCGCGGGCGGCAACGCGTGGTTCGGCATCAGCGCCGGCACGCTCGTGATGATGTTCACTTATACCTACAACCTCACCATGCGCTTCAACATGATCAATTCCATGCTCGCGCGCCTGAACAAGGTCTTCGGCGACGCCTCCGAAATGACCCGCATCCTCGACGAACCGCGTCTCGTCTCCGACGTGCCGAACGCACCTGCGCTCCAGGTCGAAGCCGGCAACATCGACTTCGAGCACATCGGTTTCACCTACGAAGATTCCGCGAACGCCACGCCTGTGTTCACCGATTTGAACCTCCACATTCCTGGCGGCCAGCGCGTTGGTCTGGTGGGCCAATCGGGCTCGGGCAAGACCACGCTCACGAAGCTCCTGCTGCGCCTTTCCGATGTTCAGCAAGGCGAAGTGCTTGTGGATGGCCAGGATATCTCGAAGTGTTCGCAGCAAAGCCTGCGCCGTCAGATCGCTTACGTGCCGCAGGAGGCGCTGCTCTTTCACCGCAGCATTCTCGAGAACATCTCCTACGGCAAACCCGATGCAACCCGCGAAGAGATCGTTGCTGCTGCGGAAAAGGCGAACGCGCTCGAATTCATCGAGCAGCTGCCCAACGGCTTCGACACGATGGTGGGGGAACGTGGCATCAAGCTCTCCGGTGGCCAGCGCCAACGCATCGCGATCGCGCGCGCTATTCTGGCCGATGCGCCCATCCTCGTGCTGGACGAGGCTACCAGCGCGCTCGACTCCGAAAGTGAGGCACTCGTGCAGGATGCGCTGGCGAACCTCATGCAAGGGCGCACGTCCATTGTGGTGGCACACCGTCTTTCCACCGTGGCCTCGCTCGATCGCATCGTGGTGCTGGACAACGGCAAGATCGTCGAGGACGGCACGCACGCAAGCCTGATCGATGCCAGCGGCGAATACGCGCATCTCTGGGATCGTCAGACCGGTGCCTTCCTCGGATGACAAACTGCCCGTTCGTTCGTGTTAGGGGTCGTGTAATTCGACACATTTTAAATGTGTCGAATTACACGACCCCTAACATATAGTTTGTCGCCCGAGGCGCTATAATAAGGCTACCAAAATCAAAGAGAAAGGTGCCATCATGGCTGATGATTGCCTGTTTTGCAAGATCGTAGCGGGCGAGATCCCGTCGAAGAAGGTCTACGAGGACGAAGTCTGCTACGCCTTCGACGATATCGAGCCCGAAGCTCCAGTTCACACGCTTGTCGTGCCCAAAAAGCACTACGAAAATCTCAACGACAACCCTGACCCCGAGTTGCTCGGTCATCTGCTTTCCGTGGTGCCCGAGATCGCAAAGATCAAAGGCGTGTATGATTCCGGCTACCGCGTAAACATCAACACAGGTGAAGATTCCGCTTCCACCGTTCCGCACCTGCACCTGCACATCATGGGCGGCATCAAGATGGGCCGCGCAACCTTCGAAGAATCCTTCCGTCTCGAAGAGAACGCCGAATAATAGGTACTTGGTAGTTTGCTATCTTTAGCGAAAGGGGACACTATGACCGTTGTCGGAAAATGCGTCCATCGCTGTACGCATGTGCTCGATCTGGAAAAGACACTTGCATTCTACGAGAAAGCGCTCGGTATAACTGAAACGCGCAGAAAAGAGCCTGAAGATGGTTCATGGATCATCGTTTTTGCGTCTAACGAGAAAAGCCCGTTTGAGTTGGAGTTTACTTGGAACAAAGGCGTAACCGAACCCTACAACAATGGCGGCAAGGACACCCACATTGCCTTCCGCGTGCCCGACATGGAAGAAGCTCGCAAGCTCCACGACGAAATGGGGTGCGTGGTGCACGATAACCCCGCCATGGGCCTCTACTTCATCGAGGATCCTGACGGCTGCTGGATTGAGATTCTGCCAGAGAAAGAGTCGTAAGCGTTTTGGCTGCGGTTCTTACAGCACATAGCGAATTGGTAGAACTGCCGCTCGGAATGGGGCGGCAGTTTTGATTTGTGTGCATCTCGTTACAGAACGGTAAACAGAAAGCCGCGAAAAACAAACAGTCACTTCGTCCCACGCATGTGCAACACAGGCGAGCGTAGTATCGACCTCAGACTACACACACTTCCAGCAATAATGCTGCCAAACGCTTAAGTGCGCACAACGTGAAAGAAAGTGATACTCATGGCTGCCCAAATAGTGGACGCACAATTCGTTAGATCACATATTGGAAAACTGCCCATCATCGATGTTCGGCCCGCAGAACTCTACGATGAAGGCCACATCCCCACGGCTATAAACGTATGCGTCGCGGATTTCGATCGTTACGGTGCCGAAGAGGCCGACGAATTCTCAAAGGAATGTCGTCGCCACGCCTTCACCGAAGAATGTCCCATCATCGTGTATTGTCAGGTCGGTCGCCATGCTAAGCAGGCGTGCGATCTGCTCGAAGCCGAAGGTTACCAGCATCTCTACCTTTATTTGGGCAGCTTCGACGATTGGGCGAGCGATCCAGAAAACCCCATCGAGAAATAGGTTGCCTCTATATTTCTGTTTCACCTGCGAGAGGGGAGTGCTTTCGCTACAATAGATGAAACGGAAAGGACTGAAACGGTGAGCACAGCGCAACCGCCACATCATGAAGAAGACTCTCTTCAAGCGCCTCATGCCGATAGTCAGCAAGCTGACTTGATCAGGTCGCGCGATCGGGTGTCGGGCGAAAAGAAAGCTTGGGCTAAAAAGGCGCGCCGCCGTCATTCTGTTACTACTGCAAAATTCACAAGCCACGATACGGGCAAAGCGGATACAACTAGCGTTACTCAAACGCTTGAAGTTGAAACGCATGATGTTCAGTTAGACCTTCTTGCCGATAAGCAGACAGAAGAGGTACTCGATGCACTAACGAGCGAAGAGGCTGCAGCTGACAATACCACACCTGAAGAAGAGATCGTTGAAGAGCTTGAGGTTGTTGAAGAACAACCAGAAGAGGATTCCAATGAAGAGGCCGATCAAGAGTTGGTCGACAGGGGAGAGGAGCCTGAAAGCGATACCGCTGAAGAGGACGTTGAAGATCTTGGCGAGTATGTTGATGAACTCTCGCAAGAACTCGATGCTATCGAAGGATCCGAGGTTGTTGAAGAAGAGCCTGAAAACGAGCCTCCTGCTGAGCCTCTGCTTGTAGACGATTCTCCCGAAAATGAACAGGCAGGAGAGATTGTCGAAGAGCTCGAGATCAAGCGCGAACGCATCTCGCATAGACAAGCCGATTTGCAAGCGCGATCATGGGATGCGCCTTTCAAGCACGAAGCGCCTACGCGTCAAAAACCGACGAAGCGCGTGAAGCCCACACCAGTTTCCGCGCCAGCCCCTGCACCCGAGCCTGTCGAGCGCCCAAGGCCGACCAAGCGCGAAAAACCCAAGCCCGCGCTTGAACCTAAGTCCGCGCCCACTTCTGCGCCTGCAGCTGCCGCGCGTCCGAAACCAACGAAGCGTAAGAAACCCGCGCCTCGCTATCGCTACATCAAGAGCCTGTCGCTCGAGCAGGCTTTCCGCAACTTGCTGCGTCTTGATGCTGGTGAGGCCTGGCGTGCAACGCGCATCCCGCTCGTGGCATTCTTCTTGTGCTTTGCGCTGCTCGCGCTTGCCGTCGTCGATCAGGCGCCGGCAATCGATTCGTTCAACGCCACGATCAACGCGCTCGTCCAAGGCGCACGTGGCGCACTTGATAGCTTCTTCGTTACTATTACCATGTTGGGCGATCTGCTGCCTATGACGGCGCTTTGTCTGGTCATATGCGCCATACTCGCCATCGCGCGAAAGTGGGACAGCCTTGCCTTTTTTGCCACGAATGTCATCCTGGCTGTAGTGTGCGTGCAAGCGCTGAAGTTCATCTTCGCCGTTCCGCGTCCTGGTGCCGAAACGCTCGTGCCTATCCCTGGGTCGTTCTCGTTCCCTTCGGCGCACAGCTTTTGTTCGCTCATCGTGTTTGGCATGATCGGCCTGCTCATCTTCCGCGCGCTGAACCGCAAGGGGGTTTCCTACAACGTGGCCATCGTGCCCGGCATCATCCTCGTTATTTTCGCGATACTCATTGGCATTTCGCGCATCTACGTGGGCGTTCATTGGCCCAGCGACGTTCTTGGCGGCTGGCTCCTTGCAGGCATGTGGCTGCCTTTCGCAAGCGCGCTTTATACGGTTGGCGCGCGCAAAGTGGTGTTATCAAAAGCGGCCGAAGAGCAGCCCGAACAATAACAAGCGAAGTTGTCTCTCCGGAATATATCAGCGGGGTTTCACGACAGAAACAAAATAGATGCCTCTGCACGCGCTGCGAACGTCCTTGCTATGCTCGAAGGGCGAATTGAACAAACGGATGAAAAAGGCGCAAATTCCCTGCGTCAAAACGAACGAGCAAGGGTGGGGATCATGAAGTTCATCAGTGAATTCAAAGAGTTCATCAGCCGCGGAAGCGTGATGGACATGGCGGTCGGCATCATCATCGGCGCAGCATTTACGGCTATCGTCACGTCGTTCGTCAGTGACATTGTCCAGCCCTTCATCGTGCTCATTACGGGTGGCGGCACGGGCGTATCTGGCTTGGTCATCCCAGTGGCGGGCACACCAAATGGCATCGACTTCGGCGCTTTCATCAGTGCGATCATCAACTTCCTCATCATCGCTCTGGTGGTGTTTCTGCTCATCAAAGGCATCAACAAGCTACATAATGCAGGCGGCGCCATCGCGAAGAAGGTCAACAAGCGCGGCGAAGAGGTCATCACCAAAGAGCCTATGTGTCCCTTCTGCCTCGAAGAGGTGAACGAGGGCGCAACGCGTTGTCCCCATTGCGCAGCGGAATTGCCCGAACCCGCAAAGGTCACCGAAGAAGTTGTAGGGTAGCGAAGCGGGTCACCCTCGTGCCTTGCCCTTTCTACTGGTGCAGATAAGCGAACAGCGAGAGCGGGTAATAACAAGTGCCCCATAGGCGTGCTGCTTGCCCGGCAAGACCCTCGAAAATGCTGCTCGATCAAATGTGGTGGTCGTGTGAGCGCGCCCCCGTTCACAGGGCAAAACCAACCGTTCCATTTCATCGTGCATGCTTGTGCGTTCACCTCGCACGCCCCACAACATCTTGCGCTTTCTGGGCAATACGGGCGCGAATGCGATCGAGTTGTGGAGTTCCTGCAAAGATAGCGTGAAGATTGCGCGTAATTCGCGCGCACAAAACGTGAAGAAAAAACGCCTTTTCTTGCGCCATCAACGCAAGACTCGTAGGCTTTACTACGCGGGCGTCGCCCTGATAGCAAATCGAATAGTTTAGCAGCTACGCGATGGTAGAGATACCATCGCGTTTTGATGTAATCATCCTGTTACGAAACACACCACACAACCGAACCATTTCGTAGCGAGTTGCTTAAGCTCTCTCTTTTTGCGTGTATCGTCCGAGCGGTCTTCTTGGACGCAGCGCCTGTACCTGTGGAGGTGGCCTCCGGTGCGAAGTGCACGAGCAAATGCGCAGCGCGCCAGCACCATCGCAGCCAACTGAATCGTTCGCAAGACCCGCTTGCCGCGAACCCGTTAAAAGGATGTTATTTGCTAGTACAAAAGTTGCGCGCAACCGCACTGCCGACCCTGCTCGGTCTTGCAGTCGCCCTGTTGATCATGATGCCTTCTGTCGCTTTCGCAGACAACGAAGCATCAACCACTGAATCAAGCACGGAAGTTTCTGAATTCCACGCAGCAGTTCAGCCGGAAATCTCCAACGCGATCCTCGATGCGAGCTCATCGCTCGTTCAGCAAGCGAAGGTTTCCAATCTTCTTGACACGGCACTTTCGCTCGAAGGGAGCCCCTATTCCTACGGCGGCACCACTCCTCGCGGATTCGACTGCTCTGGATTCACCCGCTACTGCTTCGATAAGGCGCTCGGAATGGAACTCCCGCGCACCGCTGCCGGCCAAGCAGCTCTTGGTGAATCGGTTTCGATGGATGAATTGCAGCCCGGCGACTTGCTCTTTTGGGGTTCCGGATCGGGTGTGTATCACGTAGGTATCTATGTTGAAGATGGCACCTATATTCATGCAGCCGGAAGCGGCAAGGGTGTGCGTGTCCAGTCGATGGAATATTTCCATCCCTCGTTCGCAAAGCGCGTTTGCTAAGTAATCGCACAGCGACCGATCAATACAAAGAAAGACCCTGGTAATGGATGTATTCCAAACCAGGGTCTTTCTTTATTTGCATGTCTTGAGCTGAATTGTCTAGTAGTTCGTGGCGCGGATCTCGAAGTGGCTCTGCGGATGTGCACAAACCGGGCATTTCTCGGGCGCTTTCTTGCCAATATGCAAGTGCCCGCAAACGGTGCAATACCAAACCTGCGCCTCTTCACGACGGAACACTTCGTCGTTCTTGATGCGCTCAGTCAGCACGTTGTAGCGCTCTTCGTGCGTTGCTTCGATGGCCGCTAAGTTGTCGAAGAATTCGCCTAACTCGTCGAAGCCTTCTTCGCGTGCCACTTTCGCGAACGCAGGATACTGATCGTCGGCTTCGAAATGCTCGGAGCCAGCCGCGGCCTTCAGTCCGTCGAGCACGTGCGGTATCTCGCCATCATGCAAGCGCTTGAACAGCAGCTTCGCATGAGCCAGTTCATTGCCAGCAGTCTCGTTGAAGATATCGGAGATCTGCACATAACCATCTTTGCGCGCCTGCTGCCCAAAGAAGGTGTACGTTACATAAGCTAACGCCTCGGCGTTCAGCGCGGTTTCCATATTCTTCCAGGATTGTGAATCTTTGAGTTCCATCAAAACCCCTCCCTCATCAAGGTGGCGAACGACCGAGTAGTTTGTCACCTTTTCTTAGCGTGTTCCACTCATTATAGGAAGGGGGCAGCCCCGAACCTCAGCACTCGAGGGCTCTGTCAACAATCTGTTGAAGCGCGGTTGCGAGGATGACACAGCTTTCTCAAGCCGATAAGCAGCTGCGCCCAACGAGGATAGTCTTGTGCGTTATCTGCATCAGCGGAGAGGGTGAGGCAGCGAGGTGACTCTTCGCCGACTAAATTCGATTTAATAAAACCCGAGCGAAGCAGCGACGCATGAGCGAAGCAGCATATGCTGGTTCGCGAACAGGGAAGCGGGGAATCTCGTGCCTCGCCCTCTCCGCTGATGCAAGTAACCCAGCTGGTTCACCAGCTATTTCAACTGCTGATGCAGCGTCGTGAGCAAAACAGTGAAATCGAGCGGCTTGGCGAAGTGCCCGTTCATGCCCGCTTCTTTGGTCTTGCGCACGTCGTCCACGAACGCATTAGCGGTCATGGCAAAGATCGGCAGTGCATCATAGTCCGTGTCCTCACGCGGCAGATCGCGAATCGCGCGCGTGGCATCGAGTCCGTTCATCACGGGCATTTGCATGTCCATGAACACACAATCGTAATAGCCCGGCTCGTGATCGCGCACCATTTCGAAGGCCTCCTGGCCATTCAGCGCGCGTTCAAGTTCAAAACCAGCTGCTTCCAAGAAAGCGGCTGCCACTTCAACATTCAGATCGTTGTCCTCTGCCAGCAACCCGCGCTTTCCGCTAAGATCGACCTCACTCACATCGAGTTTTTCCTCAATATCTTTCTGTGCCGGCTCGGCCCCCAACAGCTCAACGAACAGCTGCTTCAAGCGCGACTTGAACAGCGGTTTGCTCACGAAGAAGCTCGCGCCTGCCTGGCGCGCTTCCTTCTCGATCTCGGTCCAATCGTAAGCCGAGATCACGATGATCGGCACGTCCCCGTTCGTTCTCTTGCGAATCTCGCGGATCGTTTGTACGCCATCCATGCCCGGCATGATCCAGTCGATGATCACGGCGAAGAACTGCTCGCCCGCAGCCTCGGCATCTACGAGCCTGTCTACCGCTTCGCGCCCAGACAGCACATATTCCGGCTTCATGCCCAAATCCCTGAGCATGATATGCGTCGATTCGCATACTACTTCGTCGTCATCTACGATGAGCACGGGCAAGTCGATGAACTCCTCGTACACGCTCTCGTCCAGCTCGGCGATCTTCAGGAACACTGTGGCGGTGAACGTGGAGCCTTTGCCCAGCTCACTCTCCACCTCGATATCGCCATTCATCATGCGTGCCGCCGAAAGCGCGATCGGCATGCCAAGCCCCGTGCCCTGCTGCTCCGTGACCTCCTTACGCTCAGCGCGCGAGAACGCGTCGAACACATGTGGCAGGTACTCTTTGCTCATGCCAATGCCGTTGTCCTTCACGGTGAAGTCGTACTGCGCGATTTTCGCACTGCCAGCGTTCTTCTCTTCCAGTGTGATATCGATCGTGCCACCTTCAGGCGTGTATTTGATCGCGTTGCTCACCAGGTTGGTGTAGATTTGCTGCAGGCGCACATGGTCGCCGATCACTTCTTCGTGAACGATATCCTTCACGCGAATGATCACCTTTTGCCGCTTCGCGTCGGCTTGCGGCCGGTTGATGTCAACCAGATCCTTCAGCATCACGGAAAGATCGAACGGTTCCTCGGAAAGCTCAATGCGCCCCGATTCGATCTTCGACACATCCAAGATCTCGTTGATCAGGGACAACAGGTGCTTGCCCGAAGAGGCGATCTTTGAAAGGCAATCCTTCACACGGTTCGTGTCGCCGATGTTGGCACCCGCGATAGCGGTCATGCCGATGATTGCATTGAGTGGGGTGCGAATGTCATGGCTCATGTTCGAAAGGAAGCTCGTCTTGGCGGCGCTCGCGTTGTCGGCCGCATCAAGCGCGGTTTGGAGCGCCTCGCGCGCAGCGGCCTGGTGCTTGTTGAAGAGGTTCACCTGCCTGCGATAACGCAGGAACACGATCACGATCGCGGCAATGATAACCAGGCCGATCACCAAAAGCGGCAGCGCGTAATGCCTGATCACTTCGACCAGCGAAAAAGGTGCACGCGCCTCGGAGTAGCGGATCATCGCGTTCGTGATCAGTGTGTCGTCGATCTGCTGCGTGGCCTCTTGCATGATCACCGCAAGGGTAGGGTCGTCGCGGCTCACGGCGAACGAAAAACCTTCGCTGGCCTCGAGGTATGCGGTGTTGAACGAATCGTATTCGGGGTGCTCGGCAATGAAGAGCTGCATGATGCTCGCGTTGCCGATAACGCTGTCAACCTCTCCGCGTGACATGGCCCTGAATGCCTCATCGCGCGAAGGGTAGTTCACCAGCTCCGCACTCGGGTCGTATTGCTCCAAGAACTCCTGCTGTCCAATGGCCGCTTCGGTAGAAGCCACGCGCTTGAGCACGTCATCGTCGTAGTCGCCGGTGTAAGCGACCATGATGCGGTCCTCAACGAGCGGCGTGGTCTGGTAGAGGTCTTCTTTCTCGCGCGACCACGCATCGTCATACACGGGGAAGATTACGTCGACCTCGTTGTTCTTGATGGCCTCGCGCATCGCATAGCGGCTATCGAACGCCTTCGTTTTGATGGGAATGCCCAGATACTCCTCCATGATGGGAAGCGCCGAACCCAGCACGCCGGTCGGTTTCCCCTGGTCATCGTGGCCAGAGATGGGCAGGTTGCCGGAGAGATAGCCGAGCGTGATTGACCCCTTCTCCTCGAGCCAGGCGTGTTCTTCCTTGGTAAGAGCGGTGGTCATGCCGCTGTTGGCATAGTATTTCTTCCGGTTATCCGCCAAGAAGTTCGGATCGTTCGTCAGTAGATCCTCCTGCGCCTGATCGAGCTCGGCCAGCAGATCACCGCGGTTCTTGTTCACTGCGAAGTAGAGCGGATTGCCATCGAGTCCCATATCCGCAGATGAAAAGAGGAATTCCTTTTCGAGCTGGGGCGTTTTATTGATGCCGGCAACAATGTCCACTTCGCCGTTTCGCAGTGCTTCGATGGCTTCGCTGCGCGTGAGGTAGCGATAGGTGTAATCCCACCCGGCATAGGGCGCAAGGCGCTGATAGTATTCGTAGGCGTACCCCGATTTGCGCTCGTCGTCGCCAAAGCCGTCTTGGAAGGCCGTATCGCCGTAGTAATAGCCGATGCTCACCTCTTTGCTGTTGTCTTCTGAGGAAGATTGAGCAGGCTCGGCAAAAGCTTTTTCTGCGAAAATCTCGGAATTACCTGAAGCTGTCGAAGTAGCCGAAGCTTCTGAATCTCCTGAAGTCGACAAAGCCCCCGAAACTCCTGGTATCGCGCCAAGCAACGTCCCGCCGAATATAAGCGCGCAGATAACGAGCGCCGCGAACATCACACGACGAGCAGAGATGACGCGCGTAGCGTCACGTTTTTGGGCATCCGTTGAACGCACGAGGTAGACTCTTTCATTTTTTTGATTTCCCCTATAAGTAAGTCTAGCCTTACTGTCGCTAAAAAGTAAGCAAGATGAAAGATTTTTCGAAATTCGCCTACGGTATACTTACTAATGTAATAAGGAAGTTTCTTACTAATTAATAGGGCAGTTGAATTATTGCTAACAAGGCAGTTGAATCATTGCCAATGGTATTGCCAACCGCGCGGTGAACAGGCGCGCGTTGTCCCTCCGATGAACAGGAGAAATATGAACGCACAGAACAAGCAGCAGCTCCAAACCCTCCATGCGCTCTATCCCACGCGTGAAGAGGCAGCCGCCGAAGTAGCGCGCCTTTCCGCGGCCGCGCATCTTCCCAAAGAAACGGAATTCTTCGTCTCTGATATTCATGGCGAATTCGCCGCGTTTTCGCACATCTTGCGCAACGCTTCCGGCGGCATTCGCGAGCTCATCGATTTCGTGTTCGAGGACGGCCTTTCCGAAGACAAGAAGCGCACGCTCGCTTCGCTCGTCTATTATCCCGAAGAGCGCGTGGCCATTGATGCCGAAGCCGCGATCGACGAATCGGCCTATTATTTCGGTGCCATCGTTGAATTGGTCGCGCTCGCGCACCCGCTCGTGCTGCGTCATACGGCCGAGCGCGTGAACGATCTGCTCCCGCAGGAATACGCTGCGCTCATCCGCGCGTTGCTCGTGCATTGCCATTACGCGCACAAGCCCGAAGGCACGCCCGAGATCGCAAAGTCCTACGAGCCCGATCTCTACGCGAATTCCCTGATTAACAGTGCTATTGAGACCGGCATCGCACCCGACATCATCGTGGCATTGGCAGAGCTCATTCAGCACCTGGCGGTTGACCACCTGCACATGGTGGGCGATGTCTATGACCGCGGCCCGTACCCCGATCTCATCATGGAAGAGCTCATGCGCTTTCCGTCCATCGATATTCAGTGGGGCAACCACGATGCGGTGTGGATGGGCGCGGCGCTGGGCCAGTGGGGCTGCATCGCACACGTGGTGCGCAACTGCGCGCGCTATGGCAACCTCTCCATTCTGGAAGATTCCTACGGCATCAACCTGCGTCCGCTCGCAACTTTCGCGCAAACTGCCTACGCCGAAGACCCCTGCGTGGGTTACGCCCTGAAGGGCGATCCGGGCCTTACGCCTGAAGAGCATCGCCTGAACGTGCAGATTCAGAAGGCCATGGCCATTTTGCAGTTCAAGGTGGAAGCCCAGCTCATCGATGAGTATCCTTCGTTCGACCTCGAGGATCGTAAGCAGCTTCACACCATCAAGTTCAGCTCCGAAACCGATTCGTTCGGCAATCCCACTGGAGGCACCGTCGAAGTGAGCGGCGTTGAATATGAGATCACCGACCCCGTGTTCCCTACGGTGGATTGGTCCGACCCCTACAAGCTTACATCCGAAGAAGAGGCGGTCATGACCTCGCTTGCGCAAGCCTTTATTGGTTGCGAGAAGCTCCAGCGCCACATGCAGTTCATGCTTGATGTGGGCAGCCTTTACACTATTTACAATGGCAACTTGCTCTTCCATGCCTGTGTGCCGCTGAACCCAGATGGTTCGCTCAAAGAGGTAGACGTGTTCGGCACTATCTACAAGGGTCGCGCGCTCTTCGACATATTCGACCAGTACGTGCGCGATGCGTTCTACAGCCCCGACCCTGAACTGCGCAAACGCGGCAAAGATCTTATCTGGTACATGTGGCTCGGCGCAGGTTCGCCGCTCTTCGCAAAGAGCAAGATGGCCACGTTCGAGATCTATCTGGTGGCCGATAAAGCTGCGCGCAAAGAGGTGAAGAACCCCTTCTATACGCTTTTTGACGAAGAGGCAGTCTTCGATGGCATCTTCGAAGACTTCGGGCTCGATCCAAAAACGGCGCACATCGTATGCGGTCACGTGCCCGTGAAGGTGAAGGATGGGGAAGACCCTGTGAAGTGCAACGGCAAGGTGTTTACGATTGACGGTGGCTTTTCAAGCGCCTATCAGGGAACAACGGGTATTGCGGGCTTCACACTTATTTATAGCTCGCAGGGGTATTTCCTCGATGCGCATAAGCCACTGCCTTCCACGCAGGAAGCGATCGATGAGCGCCTTGATATCTTCTCGGAGCGTCGCGATGTCCAGCTTGCGTCTGAGCCCATCTTGGTCGCGCAAACCGATCTGGGATCTGCCATCGAAGAGGAGATCGATGCCCTCACCATGCTTCTTTAGACACTAGTATATGTTGGGGGTCGGGTAATTCGGCACATCGCAGATGTGTCGAATTACCCGACCCCTATCACCTCTATCACGGCAACGACCCCCTAGCATACAACCCCTAGCGCTCTTGAAAACGCACGCCTGACGTGCGTTTTCTTATGTCAAGGCTTCAATTATCCAGCTTTATAATTTTGTTGCTGATTAGAGCGCAATTACTTGCGGCATAGCGGTGGTGTCAAAGGTTTTGAGTTGGTAGGTTGTCTCCAAATTAGGCTAAAACAGAATTCAACCCCTTTTGCTCCTTGATCAGTCCATTTAAAGCATAAGCGCCACTGCAATACCATCGAACGAATAGTAACTCAATCACTAAAGTGCGGCGAGCGCTTCGAACAACAAGCTACCTAGCAATCTATCAGCTATCTTGATCTTCGTTTGCGCTATCTCTTTCGAGCAACATATAAGGATCTATTGGCGGAATAGTCTGCTTTCCTACAAGGCTTTCGGCAGTAATGCTCTCGATAATGCTTCTGATCTTGCCATATGCTATCGAAATCCCGTTGGCTCGGGCATACTCTAGGCATTTTGCCTCAGAAAGATCACCGATCGCCTCGAGCGGAATTGCAATAGTAACCCCAACCTTGGCCGATGCAACAAAATGAATTGGCACATTACTTTTTTTACGAACACGATCTAGAGCAGCTTCAAGAATAACCTCGCAACGTAAGCACTCATTCTCGATGAAAGATCTACCGCGACCATATTTTGTTGCAAGAAGGTCTTCTGGCCCGCTTTTTTCAGTTTCTTCATTGATGGTTTTGAATTCAACCCCTAGTACTTTTGAATCCAGAATCTTAACGGGGGACAGTACGTTATTCCTGCTCATGCCGCTAACACCTTTCGCGTTGTTTGTTCCTGAACACGCTTACGCTCCTTATTGGGCGGGACTGCGCATACTTCTATCTGCTGTTTTGCTTCTTCCGAAAGATCGATGAACGCATATTCTACTGATCCTGTTTCATCAGTTAGGTCCTCAGTGCTGGGAATGTCGGATATATAGAATATTGTGCCAAGATCTTCATCGATCATTAAGACATAAGGGTCATCTTCTGTAATGAGCGTGGTGAGCAGCTCAAGATTGGAAATGGGAACATAGGCGGTATCGGAAACTCCATGCATACGAAGATCATCAAATTCGCATCCAAGTGCAACAGCAACTTTTGCCATTGTTCGGAGCGAAATATTTCCGGTAGGTGAGAGCATCTTTGAAACAGCTGCTGGTGAGACATTGAGTAGCTCAGCCAGATCTTTCTGTTTTAGGCCGAGTTCTTCAAGGCGAACAAAGACTGCGATGCTGAAATCCAGCATGAGCTTGAATTGAACTGTATCGATATTTGGTGGAAGCGGTTCATCGAGCCCAAGAATCTCTTCCGCGATAGGACATTTTTCCATTATTCATTCACTCTTTCTAAGAATGTCTTTTACTATTTTTGCTTTTGGTTTTACGCGTTGTGCAGCCTTTAACGTGCTTGTATGCTTATGCGATTCGAAAGCGTCTAGCATTACAAGTTTCTTCTGTGCTTTAGCGTTGTACGTCAAAACACGCCAAGTGCTGCGTATCTTTCTAATTTCTATCAGATCCTTGATTGGGCCCTTGATCGTATCAAATATTGATACTGAGAATGCGTACTTAACACCCTGCTCATAACCAAGGCTGCCAATTCCATCAATAAGAAACAGAAGCTTTTTAAAGCATCTGGATCTTTCTTAAAACGTTTTTCAAGGATGTTCTTCCCTGATGTGTCGGTTGCGTTAACGAGAAGAAAGAAGAAATGCGCGATCTTCTCAATATCCCATTTTTGATTCAATCCACTCACTCCTTCAAGACCTTCTAGTAATTAACATATAGGTTAATTACTAGAAAATCAACTTATAAGTTAACTTCTCGGACAAAGTCAAAATTTTTTTCGATTTCGATCTCAGCTAGATTTCTACGCTTTGGTCAAGACTTCTCTTTTTCTTAAATAATCGGAAGTAATTTATGTAAACAATCAAAAAATTGTAATTAAACGGTTGCAAAATAAAAAATTTCTCTATAATAAAAAAAGTTCAGAAATAAAGCTTGAATAATTTCTGAATATGCTATAATAACGGAAGAGAAAACAGCGGTTAGTGCATGAACAAAGATTCGCAACATAAATCGACTGAGGCTCAGCAGTGGCCACCGATTTCTTTCGAGAAACACGTGTGGCAGCAAGACGGCAACCAAGATGCGACCGAGCGTATCGAGGAAGACGTTGTGAAGGGTGAGAGCAAAGGCCCCTTCGCTAAGGCTGTTGAAGGTTCTGGAGATAGTGGATCAAGTTCACTCGGCTTGAATCGCAGCACTGAAATGGAATACCAGGCTGCACTTCCGCTGTTGATCGCCGAGCGAAGCGTGGCGGTTCCGGACGATCTGTCAGCTCGCATCAGCGCACTGCTCGTAGAGATGGCGCGCTTCGATGTGGAGTTGGGGCAGCGTGCGGATAACGTACCGACCATGCTCTTGCGGAGTGAAAGCTCAGCAAGCTCTCAGATCGATCGACTCACTTCGACCGCTCAGAGCGTTGCGCTTGCAGAGCTTTATCCCAAGGCATCCAGCGATGCGCGCCTGGTTGTGGCAAACATGATCGCTACTCAAAGAGCGCTCGAATTGCCAGCCGGGTTATCGCTCGAGGGAATCGTGGAAATCCACGATCTGCTGCTCGACAACTCGCATCTTGAAAACCAAACCAATTCGGCATTTGAAAAGCTACGCCAGAAACCGGTCTGGCTGGGGGGCACTTCATTCACTCCTCATACCGCACTATTTGTGCCCCCTGCTTTTCAACATGTACCTGAATACATGGCGGATCTGATCGAATTCGGCACTCGATCTGATCTGAACCCAGTAGTGAAGGCAGCCATTCTTTACGCACAGTTTCAAACCGTGCATCCGTTCCTCACCACGAATGGCCAAACCGGCAGAGCTCTGATTCATCACATCTTCAGAGCAGAAGGAGTTCTTTCTTCAACTCTGATTCCAGTCTCTGTCGGTTTCCTTCACAACATCGATTCACTTATCAATGCGTTGCAGTCTTATCGCGAAGGCGATCCGCTCGTCATTATCGAAGAGCTCGTCTCGGCACTCGAGCTTGCATTGTTCGTAAGCCGCGTTACTGAGACTTCGATCGAATCGCTTTTGGAAGATTGGGATAGCCTTGTTGGCCATCGCAAGGGATCGAAGATTCGACAGCTTCCCAAAACGTTGGTGAAACAGCCAGTGGTGAATTCCGCCTATCTTGCAGACAGTTTGGGAGTAACCCAGCGCACAGCAACCACGCTCATCCTTCGCGCTTGTGAATACGGAATGCTCCGACATATGGGTAAGCGCCAACGCGGCGACTTTTATCAGTCGGACGCCATCATCAACGTTCTCGACGAGATCAACGAAGCCAGCACATTCCGTAACATCCGAATCGCATAGGTTTCAACCTACGAAGGTTTTTCCCTGAGTTACTAGTCATAAAAAATTTTTGCGGGCCTTAGAACGGCTCTCAGAGCCTCGTTTTTTGAGGCGATTTTCAAAAATTGATTGATTTGCTGCCAGGGGAGTCTGAAGTCAGATGGTTAGACGAATCTCGAAGATTCCGAAGGTGATGAACTGCCCGTTCGTTCGTCGCTGTAGAGAGACGAAATAAGAGGCGCAAACAAAGTCCCTTTGATTTTCAAAGTTCGGCTGCTTTGTCTACAGAGAGCATCTGAGCGTTTGAGCTGAGTTTGTTTTTTGCTTCAGGTTGATTTGAGGTTTCAAGATCAGAGTCCATTTGGAGCTCACTGAACTTATTGCAAAGCTTCATTTTTGCGGGTTTGTGCACAGAGGCTCGCATCAGAAGCCACCAGATGCTTTCTAAGACAAGCCGCGAATTCTAATCAAAAAAATGGCAAAAAATGGGGTTTTCCACACAGAAAACGCCTGATAGCATGCTGTATATCATCTGTATAGCTATCTGCTAGAAAACTGCTAGAAATGGGCTTGAAAGTCAGTTAAAAACGGGGAAGTCTGCTCAAATTCAGCAATAGAATTACGTCCAGTTGAAATATGAAAAATAGCACATGCAAGACGATAAAAATGCTGCAAAAATGAGAGCGAATCGTGTGCGCACTGAATCGTATAGCTGAATGTATATCTCAAAAGGTTTGGTAAAAAAGGTTTTCCACAAAGAAAATTCCTTCTTCGTGCGTTTAATCCGCATTCACATTTCGTTCACTTTTCAGATCGGGCCCAAACTCGGGTAAAAATCGAGAAAACGTGACCTGGGAAAACGTATGTGGAAAACATTCCCCTAATTAGCACTGAGCGCAGCGTTGAAAAGGCCGCAGATTAGACTAAAACCCCAGTAAAACTACAGATTACAAATCAGAATCAATCATGTGGAAAACACGGCAGAATCACAAGGAGCTTAACTGTCGTGAAAAACGCCCAAAATCCAGCCAGAAATGGACTGTGATGGCTCTCAAATTGTGTAGGAAATGTGAAGATTTGCTTGACAGAAATGTGTCAAAACAGCCTAAAAATCACGTTTCGATGTCATTTTGGCAACGTGGCAGGTAGCAGTCTGTTTTTCATGGGCATCTTACAAACGCTATACGGTTTGACCAGATATTTTTATCGCGTAAAAATCGAAACGCGATCCAGAATCTAGCCGAGTGCTATCGGCGTTCTCCACTTCACTAAAGCGCCAGTTCAGACGCATTTTTGAAATCCCTATACACGTGCGCGACCGCGGCCAGGGTGCTAAAATCGGCGATGCCGGTTAGTGATGAGGAACGAAATTTAAATGCAACAACTACGCCAACACACGTTTGGTTGTGGCCACTGCGCACTCTGCGTAGCGGCTAAATCTGTTTTTGCCCTTTTTGCAGGTTTCCTCACCCTGGCGCTCACATTTGCTTCAACTTTGATCCTCTCTTCAGTCCTATTCACTTCAACCGCGTTTGCCCAGGTAAACGCAGAAAATTCAGGAAGCGCGGCATCCGCTCAAACAGCCGCAACTACTCAAAATGCTTCAAATAAAACCGCAGGTCAAAGCGATTCAGCTGCAACGGCAAATGCTGGAAATACTTCCGAAAAGGCAAATGCCGCGCTTGCTACGAATTCTGCTTCTACCTCGAAAAATGCGGGAAGCGCGGCAGCTTCTGGCGCATCGAGCACGGCGCAAAATGCGGCAAACAATGGTGCGGCAAACGCTGGCCAGGAAGCGGCAAATAACAGCAATTCACAAGCAAATCCAAAGACCTTTTCTATTACGTATATAGTTGATGGCAAATCAGCTACTACTGATGGCGTTGCTGGAACCATTAAGCTCGCAACGCTTGAATCTAAGACAGTTAATGGTGTTTCCTACACCTTCTTGGGTTGGAAACTTGAAGATGGCACTTTGCTCAAGGGCGGTACCGATTTTGAAATGACGAAAGACGTAACGCTCACGGCTGAATGGAAGGTTGAGTCTGCAAATGGCTCCACCTCGATCGATACAATAACCGATCAAGATTCTTCCAATAGTGCAATAAATGGTGAAAATCCTGGTCAGGGAGATCTTCCTGAAACGGACAATGGCAACAAGGGCCCCGATGCTCCTGATTATGTTGTCTTGCCGAATGAAGGAGAATCGAACAGCCAGGTCAACGATGGCAATTCTTCCTCGAATAGCCAGGTCACCAATACGACTCCACCCCAAAATCAGGGTGGAACTGCCACTTCACCTGGTAATTCAGGGACAACTCTGCCCAATTCCTCGGGTAGCAGTGTGTCTTCTTCCAATAATTCGAATTCTTCAAGCGCTAAAGATCTGACTGCAAGCCCCAACGCTCCTCCAGTCAACGCCCCAAAGAATTCCTCAAGCTCCGCTGCCTCGGAGTCAAACAAGGCAAACCTTGCCGCTCAGGCAACTCCAACGGAGAATCCCTTCTCTGCGACCCTGAAAAATGTCTTTTGGTCATGGGATCCCGTCTCAGGTACCTTAACCATCGGTAATATAGGTACGAACACCGCCACAATTAATATTGGCGCATTCACCGCATCAACGCTGCCCTGGCTTACCGCCGCAGATGGCGCAGCACCCCAGGCCATCAAGCATATTGTTACGAAACAGAACGCTTATGGCGGCGGAATCACCTGCGATTCCTTCGAAAGCTGGTTCGAAAATTACACCGCGCTCATCTCTTTTAATGGTATGGGTCTCGTGGTTACGAACTCCACCTCCTTCGCACGCATGTTCAAAGGCTGCGTAAGCCTTACTTCCATTACGGGAATCAGCGGTTGGCATGCTGAACAAGCTACTGACTATTCAGAAATGTTCGCTGGCTGCTCTTCTCTCGAGTCGATCGACCTGTCGGTCTTCGTTACCGCTGACAAGCCTGCTTCAGGCTCAGGCACGGTAACCCGCAATCGCACTAACATGCTCGCCGGAATGACCTCTCTGAAGCAGATCCGTTTGGGAACCATGACCTCTCTGGTCGACACCGGATTGGATGCTATCAGCAGCCGTACCGACAAGCTTGGTGTTTGGGATGCAGAAGACAAAGTGGCTGATGAGGACGCTAGATGGTCGGGTACTAGCAGTCAGCTTATCGCGCGCTATCCTGTCACGGGTGGCGTCTCGATCAACAACGCGCTCATCACCGACATCATCGATTACATCTTCCATCCCAAGGGAACCTTCGACAGCAACAACAAAGTCAATTGGGACTTCAACACCACCACTTCTACGCTGACCATCTTCGCCAGCGACAGCGCGCTTCCTAACGAAACGCTCGTCACTGAAGCGGTCATGCCATGGCTCGATGCCATCGACAAGAACTCCGTCAAATATGTGAGCTTCCTGACGCAGAACACGGGCGGTCAGAATCTGAGCAAGGTGCTCTTCTCGACGCTCGCGGGCGTATTCGAAGGCTATGTGAACCTGATCACGTTCGATGGTTCTGGTCTGAACACCACACGCGTCAACGATTTCTCGAATCTCTTCAAGGGAGACACCGCTCTTACCACCATCAGCCTGAGTGGCTGGTCAATGCGCGATCAGCGTGATGCTGGCAATCTGCAGATCAGTGGCATGTTCGAAGGCTGCAACGCTCTGAGCACGCTTACCCTTGGAAAAGATGTCGTTCTCTTTGTGAGCGCCACCAACCATGCAGGCGTCGATGGTCTCTATGGCCGTGGCGACAACGATGGCGTGTGGGAGCGCACCGACTCGAAAACGAACGACCCATGGTTCGGCACCTCTGCCAACCTTGAGAAGCGCTACAGCTCCGGTACACCCTACGTTGATCGCGGCGATGCGGTCTACACCTTCACCACTGCTTATCGTGGTGGTCGCTTCGAAAACGATAACACCTGGTGGAAGTACACCGTGGGCGCTAACCAGAAGACGCTCACCATCGGTGCTGACCTCCTCGAGCCCGGTGAAACGGGCGACTATCGCATCGCACGCATCGAGCGCGCCGACCTGCCCTGGCTCAAGCTGGTGAACGGTCAGCCGATCGTCGATGTTACTCAGATCACTTATATCACCACGGTTGGTTCTACGGTTGGCAACATGGTCGGCCAGGCAGCGCCTGAATTCATGGCACACTGGTTCGAAGGTTTCACGTCGCTGATCAACTTCAACGGCTCGAATCTCAACACCCAGTACTGCACCGATTTCACCGACCTGTTCAAGGGCGACACGAAGCTCATCTCCATCAACCTTGCTGGTTGGGACACGAGCGCAAGCTCGATCGCTACCCGCGCTGGAATGTTCGATGGCTGCGATGCGCTGCTCACGCTCACGGTTGGCCCGAAGGTCGAACTCACGGGTACGGGTCTTGAAGCGCTCGCCAACCACACCACCGACGATGGTACTTGGGTCCGCCAGGACAGCACCACCGACTCCTGGATGGGTTCGAGCGAAAACCTCGTGAATCGTTACAACGGCCCCACCTCTGAAGGTGCCGGTCTTCCCGATGAACCTGCCATCTACTACTTCGACGACAGCATTCTGCGTAACGTCTTCCAGAGCAACGCCAACGTATGGTGGCAGTTCGATAAGGACGAGAAGACGCTCACCATTGGTGTCAACATGGCAGGCGGCAACATCGCCGTCGACGAAACGTACGACCTCGTGCCTTGGCTCGCGGTTCTGGGTAAAGGCACGGCCGACCCCGCCGCAACCGCACGTGCGATGATCGAGCACATCGACTTCAAGCAGCTCGTTCAGGTTCTGAATCCTGCGATGTGGTTCAAGGATTATGTCAACCTCGCAGACGCATATGTTGCGAACCTGGGCATCTCGCAGGCAACCTCCATTGCCTCGATCTTCCAAGGCTGCGGCAAGCTCAAGATCCTGAACGGTCTCGGTAGCTGGGATCCCAGCAACGTGACCAACATGTCGCACGCGTTCGACGGTGCGAACTTCACCGATCCGGGCGCGCTCGAAAACTGGAACAATAAGGTTGGCAAAGTTACCGACCTCTCCTATATCTTCGCGAACAATGGCAACGTCACCACGCTCGAGTGCATCAAAGACTGGATCCTCTCGAGCGCTACGAACTTTGCCTATGCATTTGCGAACTGCTCTCGCCTGGTTTCGCTCGACATTTCGGGCTGGGACATGGGCAAAGCAACCACTGCGGCAAGCCGCGAGAACATGCTCTATGGTCTCGACCGCTTGAACACGCTGGTTCTCTCTAACACCTCGAATCTCAACAACACAGGCCTCGGCCTTACCGATAGCACCGTAACACGCGGTGATACGAACGGCACTTGGGAAGCTAACCGCGTTACCAACACGTTGGTCGGCACCGCAGAGAACGCATGGTTCGGCACCTCCGAAGACCTCATGCGTCGCTACGATCCCACCCGTTATCCCATGGGCTTCAACCTGGGCGACGACATCACCTACACCTGGAAGCCAGGTGTCTACGGCGGTCGCATGCCGGATGCAGAGCCGGGCAACCCCTATGAGGATCTCTGGTGGAAGTTCGTCAAGGGCACCGACGATGCAACGGGCCGCAACACGGGTACGCTCACCATCGGCACCGATGCTGCAGGTGGCACGAACCTCACCCTTACGCCCGATACCGCTCCGTGGGTCGATCTGATCTGGAAGATCTTCGGCGATGCGGACGCGAAAGCAGGCCTTTCGCATGTAACACACTTTGTAGCACAGGCAGGCAAAGCCCTTACAGCTAACCTGCTCCTCTCCGCAGATAGCCTCGCGGGTCTTTTCGCAGCGAACCTGGGTTACACCGGACTCACTCGCTTCACGGGTACGGGCTTCGATGTTTCTAACGTCACCAGCCTTGCGCATCTCTTCGATGGCACCTCGACTCTCGTCCAGGTGCTCGGCATCGATGGCTGGAAGACGGGCAACGTCACCGACCTGTCCTACATGTTCGCGGGCAACAGCAAGCTCACCACCATCACCTCCCTTGCTCCCGATGGCACCAAGGGAACGTGGGATGTGCACAACGTGCGTAACTTCAGCCACATGTTCGAAGGCTGCTCTGCTCTCACCGAGCTCACCGCATTCAATAACTGGGCGGTAAGCGCAGGCAGCAACTTCGCCTACATGTTCAGTGGCTGCACCAACCTCACTACGCTCGACATCTGGGCGTGGGATATGTCGAACGCAACCTCGCTCGACCACATGCTGGCCGACCTTGAGTCCATCACCACCCTGGGCGTTGGCTCCAAGACCGCGCTCACAGGCGCAGCTTTCGAAGACATCGCTACTCGTCAGAAGAAGAATGGCTCGTGGGATCGTCAGGGCAGCACCTGGTTTGGCAACACGCAGAACATCGTTCTGCTCTACCCGGCCAACGTTTCTGGTCTGGGCAACGCGCTCGGCGACAAGATCTACTACACTTGGGCCGAAGGCATCCTGCGCGGCCGCTTCGAATCTAACGACAATGCTTACTGGTCGGTTACCTGGAACGGCACCCCTTGGACCGCAACGGGCATCCTGACCATCGGCATCGACAACCCAGCTGGCAACCGTGTGGTTACCGAAACCTGGGAACAGACTCCTTGGACTGAAGCGCTCTCCACTGAAGGCACACGCGATGGCAACAACCTGATCACCTTCATCACCATGGAGCGCGGTATCACGCCGACCAACTTCGCGTTCTGGTTCGCTAACTACGCGAACCTCACCGACTTCAATGGTCGCGCCGACAACGACGAACTCGGCCTCGACGTCTCGCAAACCACGAGCCTCGAAGGTCTCTTCCAGAACGATCGCAAGCTCTCCATCGTGGGTAACATCTACGACTGGGATGTCGATCAGGTCACGAACTTCGACTCGCTGTTCGAGAACTGCTCATCCCTCTACACGATCGATATCCATAAGTGGATCATGGGCCCCAACGCAACCACGTCTCACGTGAATATGCTCAAGGGTCTCACCTCGCTGCGCACGCTCATTCTGAATGGCAACATCTCCTTGAAGGACAGCGGCTTGGACGACGCAACGAGCGATCCGACCCACGCAGAAACTCAGGGCAGCTGGCTGCGTATCAAAGACGGCACGGCTTCCCCCTATAACACCGACCCCTGGTTCGGTTCTTCCGCAAGCCTGATCGGTCGTTACTACGAGAATACCAATATCCATGGCAGCGGCGACGGCGAAGGTGCCATCTACACCTGGACCGATCAGCTCCGTGGTCGTTTCGATGACAATGACAACACCTGGTGGTCATGGGATGCTAACCGCAAGATCCTCACCATGGGTGTCGATGCAGCAGAACTCAACGAAACCATCGACCCCGCTACGGGCTATCGTGTGACCGCAACTGCGGGCGCACTGCCATGGGAGCGCGCGATCCCCACCATCAAGAAGGCGGCGCTCGAGATCTATGCAGTCCTGAATGGCACGCTCAAGATCTGCCCCACCAGCATGGAAGGCTGGTTCCAGGGCTACACGGCACTCACGTCATTCGATGGTACTAACTTCGATACGTCGCTGCTCACCAGCAACACCGCTTCGCTCGACAACCTCTTCAACGGTTGCACGGCGCTGCGCACCCTGAACCTGACCAACTGGAACTGGCAGGCAACGGGCGTGAGCCACGTCGACATGTTCAAGGATCTGAACTCCATCACCAAGATCACCCTCGAAACGGGCGCTGCGCTTGATGGCACCGGTTTCGATACCATTAGC
>UMJI01022853.1_pt1 | contig 53050 bp, 43 predicted proteins | sample 1965991 | NCBI WGS metagenome assembly UMJI01 (sample SAMEA4836140, study PRJEB28245) | human gut metagenome | biome: gut microbiome; material: fecal sample | place: Denmark | collected 2008
TAAAAACAGATTAGTTTGTCCCAGTTAAGAATCCATAATAACAAAATTTTCGGAGCATTTATTCTTGATTAATTTTAATATAAGTAACAAAAACAGTCTGGCAGATAATCTGCTGGACTGTTTTATTTTTGTAATTTTAAGAACATTATTTTAGAATCTTTGAAATAAAATAAGTTGATGTATTTTGTTTGTTTTTAATTAACTTAAAGTGAGACAAGTTTAATTTTGAATAACTCATATCTTTTATAATAATAACAAATTTATGGATCATTTGTTAACATTTTTATTTGCTATTTACATTCCATATTATTTCGTTTACATTAATTATGTAGACTATTTTGCTATGAGAGGAGAAATATAATGGAAATGACAATGTATCAATTTGCAGACATTAATATATGGTGTTTTGCAGAAGCTGACCAACTGGCAGCAATGAAAGCTTATTTAGATAAACATAATTCAAAACTTCATTATACAGGTGTTTTTAGCCGCCTGATGTATCATAAAATAAAGTTTTATCCTATCAGCAAGTCTGTTTTCGGGAAAATATTCCTAAGAACTATTGTAAGAATGAAATACCATAAAAATGAATGTCTACTGCCACAAAAAGAATTCCTTAAGCTTTTTCTTTTGAATGGAGCTGAAAATATAAAAAGAATATTCAATACTCCAGATGAGCAGATAAATGAGGCATGCCGCCATCTTGAATAATTATAAAAATGCAAGAGAAAAATTAATTTCCCTTGCGTTTTTTATGCTACATAATCTCTGTTGTATCTTCTGCGTCTTCTGCTTTTGTTGAAAGCAGCTTGTAAATAGCTGAATCTACTGGAACATGATTTTCAAACGGTACAATTGTACGGCTTGTCTTAATCAGTCCTTCACCCGGATTTGCGTTGGTGATATATTCCTGCATTTCTTCGTTAATATTATACAGATTTGAAAGTTCTGCCCTGTCGATAGGTGCCTGTGACAGAATGAGTGCAAAATCTGATGTCTGAAGGATTGTATTTCCTTCATTTGATGCAAGCAGGTCGGCGATATTCTGGGTAATACCGGTTGGTGTTCCCATCCACTTACGAGCTCGCTTCCATATCATCTGAAGATAAGCTGCTGCTGATGGCTGTCTGAGTAACAGATAAAACTCATCAATATAGAACATTGTACGAATGTTTCTCTTCTTATTTGTAATCATACGATTCCAAATATCGTTAAGACAAATCTGGAGGCCAAGTTCCTGAAGATTGGTTCCAATGTGTTTTGTATCATATACAATGAAACGGTCTCTTGTGTTGATATTTGTTCTGTGCGCAAACAGATTAAGTGTACCAACACAGTACATCTTGATAGATGCTGCAAGGTTCTTTGCTTCCGGTTCTTTCTTTGAACGGAGCAGATTGTAAAAGTCTTCAAGTGTCGGGCACTGTTCTGTATCAATAGTAAGATGCTTTTCTCTCAAGTGCTTGAAATATGGACTGTATAACTCCTGAAGAACTGAGTCAATGATACCTGTAAGTACTCCAGACAGCTGGTTACGTCCGCCGAGCATTGATTCAATCATTGCAATTACAAAGTCAACTTTCTGTGCAAATGGATCTCCTTCGTCAGACTTTGTAATATCAAGATCCAGTGGATTGATATATACATCTCCACCCGGTTCAATAGGGAATACTGTTCCGCCAAATTCCTGAGCAATCTTTACATACTCACGCTCTGGATCAATAACGAAAATCTGTGAGTCTGTATTGAGAAATGCCTGATACATCTCCATTTTGGCTGCAAATGATTTACCAGTTCCCGGAGGTCCAAGAATAACACCATTCTGGTTGGTACCTGCTGAACGATTGTACATAATAAGGTTCTTTGATGACTGGTTGAGTCCGTAGTAAAAACCGTTTTTGTACTGTAATTCCTGTGAAGAAAACGGCTGCATTGCACTGGCTGTGTATGATGTCATTACTCTTTTTGTTTTAATGAGTCTCTTTGCAAGAGGCAGTGCTGAGTCAAGTCCCTGTTCCTGCTGTGTTGACAGGATTTCCATTGAGCAGATGTGCTCCTTTGCTCTTACCTGAATCTGCTTTGTGTAGAATTCAAGGTCTTCTTTGTTCTGTGCAAAAAGAACTGCTACAAGCGTTACATGGAAAAGGTTCTGGTTGTCATTTGTAAGATCTGCAAGAAGTTCCTTTGCATCTCTGTGTGCTGTATCAAGTTTTGATGAAATAAGACTTGGATCAGCGCCTGAACGTGAAAGACTCTTCTGCTGCTTAACAACTTCACCACCAATGTTAGTAACCTGACCTGAGGCAAATGCTACTGCTTTTTCCTGTGGCTGTGCGTCATAGTATACGCTTACAAGTACATTTGCAGAAATTGATGTGAGCGATTCAATTAATACGCTTGAAAGTGTTGCTGGAATGCTCTTTAAGAACATTGCCCTTGCATATGTATCACCAATCATCATGTAATTAACCTTGCCATTAGGCTTGAAATCAAAATATGACGGACCAATAATGTCCTTTGTTGTAATGCCCTGTGATACAATAGCATTTAAGTCATATATCTTTTCAAACTCGTCTTCACGGCCGTTATTGTAAATATCATGAAGAATATTCAGACGATCTTTAAGAGACATCGCCTTTAAGCCTTCCATATTTATCTTCTTGAATTTCAGGCTGACGGTTTTTTCAATGCCTGAAAACTTTGTCATTGCTTCTTTTACATCAGATGCATGAACTCCGACTGTAAAATATTTCTCTGCTTTCAGGTTATTCTTTCCTTCCTGCATTTTCTCAAGCACAAGATTGTTATGCTCAATTCTGAAATTGTCATGTCCATCTGACTGATAAGCCATAAGTACTCTTCTGTTAAATGCTTCCTGATCCAGTGTTCTATTGTTTACAGTAATTTCGTATGTAACATCATGGGTAAATGTTGACAGGATTTTTTCAAATGTTTCAAGTATTTCTTCCTGTCTGTCATCACCTGCATCAGAATAATTTGCATCGAACAAGAAGTATGATTTTGTAAAATATCCGTCTTCAACTTCAATAATACCGCCATTTGTGTTCGCGTCATCATATACTCTTACATAAGGGATTGAGGTCTGAACGGTCTTTGCTATCTTGCTCTGATTTTTATTATTCTGATTTGACTGTTTCTTATTTTTATCTGCCACGAATAATTTCCTCCTTGTTTCTTTTTTTTTGCTTCTATATATATGGATTTCAAAAAATTACACATATAAAAAAGGGTATATGAAGAGTTTTTTTCTTCACACACCCTTTGCTTCTACAGATATTCTGGATAATCTTTATTCTTTTTATGAATATATGCCTGCTTTTTATTTTTGCCGTCTTCATTTTCTTTTTCCGGATCATTCCATTCAACAGTGTCAAGCCCGGTCACTGTTTCATACGGTCTGATATGCGGAGATATATAATGATAGTGATAATATTCTTTTATAAAATCTTCCACCTTTAAGCCATATGGCTTAATCCAGCCGAATACAAAGAACGGAATGATTATCAGCGCACATATCATAAACATTGTCATTGCGTCTAAATTCATCTGTTTTAATACATAACAAGTCGCAAAACATAATGCTCCGCCAATTCCCACAGCAGCACTCTGTCTGCCTGTGAACGGTCCAATGAATTTAGGCTCATACTGTCCTATATCTTTCTGCGTTTTTCTTGATATTGCCATTAAAATCTCTCCTATCCTACGACTTCTTTTACTTTTGCAGATGCACCTGTTGCAGCCATTCCTGTTGCCAGCATTGCTGCAGAGCTAAGTAAAAGTCTTGTAAATCCACTATAACTTGAGCCTGAATCGCCAAAAAATGCTCTTGATAAAGTAAATCCTGCCTGCATAATAATTATCATTGCTGCACCAGCAAGTATTGCGCCAAATAATGATTTTAAATATCTCATTGCATTTGAATTTGCACCGCCTTCAAACGCATTGGCTGCTGCTATTGGTGCGAGTGCTATTCTCCAGCCTACATCCAGTGCCCTTGAAATAGCTCCCATATAAATAATAACGGTTGCAACAATATGCATGAGCCATACAATAATGGAACTTAGCCACATCGTAAAGCCTAATATTCCATCATCTTTAAGTTTGTCAACAAGTTCATCGACTCCCGGATCATTTAAATCTGAAACATTGCTTATTCCACCAATAATATCATCACCTATCTGTAACAAGGCATTTATTATTGAATCAAGATTGCCAACAATACCAACTGTTACAATAAGTGCAATAAACAGTTTTGCAAGAGATTCTATGGTTATCTGTTCATTTGTTGCCATATGAAACATATGAATCAGAAAAAATGTAGTAACTAATGCAAATCCTACAGGTTTAACAGCACTAAAAACCGAATTAACAATGCTGAACAAATCCGCATATACACTGTTTGACAGCTTAACCAGACTTGTTGCAGTTTCAATAGAATCTGTATTATATGTTGACTTTAAAATACCTGTAGCCCAGTTAGTAAAAAGATTATCAACAAGGTTTGCTATTGCATTACTAAGCTGAACTGGCATGTGTGCCATAATGAATGCATATACCATTGTGGTTAAATACGTCATCTCTCCTACTCCTTTCTTATATTAATAATTCCCCAGTATGATGACTGAGGAATTATTATATTTTACAGTCCAAACAGCCTAAGCACGCCGGAAAATCCAAGCAGAGCTATTGCCACGCCAAACTGTAGAACCGCCTTATGTGTATCCTGTGAATTTTCTTCTCGAATACCCATAACGAATTTAAATACTGCTAAAACGAGTATTCCACCACCAACAACTGTTGCAACACCTGTTATGCAGTCAATAGCCAGCGACACTGCGCTGTTTCCATCGCCACTGGTAACAAAATTTTTGATTGAATTTTTAAATGATGCAAAAGCTAACATGCAAGTACTTATTCCAAGTATTGTTGATGCCTTATGTTGCTGATCAGGATTTTCCTGTGATATTGCCATTACATACATAAAGACACCTAATGCCAATAATCCGCCTCCGGCGTATGTTATTAGTGATGCTAAAATATCCACAATATGTTTTGCAACAGTATCTGCACTCGGTATTGTATTTCCATTAAGACTAAGCACACTGAGTACTCCGCTCATTGAAATAAAGAAAATACCGCCACCAAGCATTAAAGTTGCATTCATTTTACTCTGAGGACTTTCATCCGCAATTGACATAATGTATTTCATGATTGCAACAGCTATTAATACTGCTCCTACTGCTCCAGCAAATCCCTGCACTGTGTTATTAAGTGCAGTAACCTGATTTTTAGCAGCATTCATTCCAGTTCCCGCAGTAGGCTGTGTTATTCCTGCTAATAACATAGGTAAATTGAAGGCGAATAAAAAGATATGATTAAACATAAATTTTTATCCTCCTTGATCTTGTTTTTTTTATTAAGAATTAGAATTGAAAAAGAGTGCAAGAATAAGACTTAATGAGCAAAGTACACCGCCGCAGACAACATTAAGAAGCGCTTTGTTACGTCCTTCATTGTCCTCATTTCTGATTGCCATAACGAGTGTAAACACTGCTGCGATAACCCAGATAGCACCAACGAAGGTTCCTGCTGTTCCTATAAATGACTTTGCTCCATCTACTACTTTTGTTCCATCAGGTGCATTTGCATAACCGGAAAAGCCTGCTCCTTCTGCCATTGCATTTTCTAACATCATTAATCCTGTGGTAAGGCATGCGCCTGTAAACATTGACGCCTTATTTATTGCGCCTGTAATCTTTCCTGTAATTTGATTTTTCATATTTTTTTTATTCCTTTCTGTACCATGTACCAATCATCCGGATATGCCGGATAACCATTTTTTAATTACTCGATATATATGGATTTTGTAAAAATTTACTAAATATCTTGTCTGTAAACTGGTGCGCGTATTCTATCTCTCATTCAAAACATCCTCCTGTTTCAATTACTTTGGTACATATATGGATTTTGTAAAATTACACAAAAAAACAGACGCTTTAATGCGTCTGTAAAAATTATAAAAAGTCATCATACTCATCTGATATAATTGGTGGATTTCCGTTTATGCCATTCCCTAAGAAGCTGACCTGATTATTTTCATCAACTTTTGCTTCTGACTTTTTGGCCATACTTAATAGGGCTTCTGCCATTTTAGGGTTCTTTTCTGCAACATCTTTCATTTTAACATTTCCGTTTTCATCAGGAGTTATTCCCATCATCTCTGTGACAGATGTGTTTCTGATTTTAGATTCTGTATTTGGCTTATTGAAATGCTTATTTTCTGCAACTGCTGAATATCCATCTGCAGGTACTGACTTTTTAGCAGGTCCAATGCTCACACGTCTTGCTTTCTTTTCTGACTGCTGCGCTGGCGCTGTTCCTAAAAGTTCTTCTGCAGTAACGCCTTTCTGTTTCATAGGTGTTACCTTGAATATACGCTGATACTCAAATGGAGGCACATATTCATCACTGCCAGGGCTCTTATGATCATCATAAAGCAGTTTATAATTAGGATGTGCCGTTGCCGGATATTTCTTTGCCTTAAATGGCTGCTGTGTATTGATGATAATGAGACATTCATCAGGTTTCATTGAACGCACATCTTCCGGCCTCATTAAGTTTTCTGCGTCTGCTGAATAATTACCTCCGGTTGTGCCGACAAATATACCCTTGTTATCAAAATTATGTGATACAACATCAACTGTTTTCTGTCCAAGCAATTCTGAAAAGAATTCTGAGTCTTCTTTGTCCGTTGTTCCCAGACAGATAATAATGTTACAGTTACCTATGATAAGGCCAATATTATCTTCATACATTTTGCGCAACTGGTCAAGTGACTGAATAATGATGTCTGAACTTATCCAGTATTTACGGAATGTTGCAATTTTCTTATCAAAATCAGGGATTTTTCCTATATTTGCGAACTCATCAAGAATGAATCTTAAATGACTTGTAAGATGTTTCTTGCCTCGTTTAATGGTACCGTTTTTAATACAGTCCATAAACATGTCACATTCTCTCTTGCCAAGAAATTCTTTTAATACTCTTCTCTCCTTTGTATCAGGATCTTCATAAACAAGTCTGCACTTAGGATAAGGAAGAAATCCGTCTTCATCATATTCTGTAGTAAACTTTGGATCATTCGGATCATCTTCTTCATATTTCGCCGCCATATACATCTGACGTTCTTTTTCAAGTTTTTCTCTTGCATCCTGTTCCTGTTTTGGTGTTACAAACTTTTCACTCTTTAGTGCTGTACATGTTCCTTTTGTCAAAAGCAGTGCATTTGGATTGAGCTGGCCTGCAACATAATACTGGGTTTCAAACATCTGGGTAAACAGCATGGCTGTAATAAAGTTATATGTTGCGTCCTCTGCTTTAATAATCATGAATATTGCAGACTTTCTGTCACCAAGAGTTTCAAGCTCAAGGTCATCTCCTGAAAGAAGATTTGCAACATCAGGAATTGCAAGGAATGATAAACGTACACCGGCTGAAATAAGAATGCTCTTTAAGGTTTTACCAGTACCTTTTTTGAAGATACGATAGAATTTAAGCGCAGGGTTTAAAGGATCAGTTTTTGCAAGTTCAATAAAGAGTTTATCAAATTCATTTACTTCATTCTCTCTCTTACTGTCTTCAGAAGCATTTGCCATCTGGTACATGTCGAACATTGTATTAAATGTCTGTTTTTCCGGCTGATCTTTATATACAGTATATATATAGAAAGCCATTGCAAGATAGAGACACTGCTCTGCTTTTGTAAAGAACTGGTCGCCCTTTCCTGACTCTGAATCATCTGTATTCTGCATGAATACGTTAATCATTGTCATAATATCCTGTTCACTTCTTACATATCTGAATGGATTATAACGGCAGGAGTATTTCATTTCGGCAACGTTGAATACTTTTACGTTATATCCTTCATGAACAAGTCCCGGTCCACATTCTCTTGTTAAATCTCCGGCCGGATCAGTTATTACATATGAACAGTTAAACTGCATAACATTTGGTTTAACAAATCCAAAAGATTTACCGGTACCAGTAGAACCTACGATTAAAGTGTTGCAGTAAACATTTGTACCGCCTTTCTGATGCATATCAAAGCATATTGGCTGTGACGCTGACATTCGTCCAAGTATCATGTTTCCCGGCTCATCGCAGTCATCGGGAACACTCATCTGCGGTTCCGCTGCACCTTTTGGATAAACAAATACTGGATTATATTTTCTGAGTGTATTCCAGTGAGCATTACCTTTACTGTTGCTGCTTTTTCTCTTATCTCTGTCTATACGCACAAAATTGTAAACAAAGAAAAATCCCCAGATACAGAGCAGTAAAACTAATCCTCCGGGCTGAAATCCAACGCCCTGTATATTGCCGTAGTTTTTACGCATTTCAAGTATTTCAATGATGTTATGCGTAAATCCGCCTATAATACTCCCCGCTCCTTTCTCAGGATAAAGACCTATCTTGATACCTTCATAAAGTATAATTGGAACAATAAATACATTCATAATGGCAAACATTGTCATGTTCTTTAACTTGCCATTTTCATCAGGTTCAAGCATCGTTGTGATAAATTCCTTTATCGGTCCCGGACCTGAACTCTTTTTCTTTTTAGCCATATTTTACAAAATCCTTTCTTTATATTTGCTATGGATATGAGTTTTGTAAACTAACGGCAATTTTGGACAAAAAAGAAAAGAGACAACTTTCGTCATCTCTTTCTTCCGTTTACAAGCCTTTGGATTTAGTTCCAAGGGCTATCTGCTGCAGGTGCGAAGCCATCATTAGATGGTGCTGCTGCAGGTGCTGCGACCTGAGTAGCCCATGGATCTGCTGGTGCAGACTGTGGAGCTGCTGGTGCAGCCGGTGCAGGTGCTGCGGCCTGAGGAGCTGTCTGTGCAGGTGCTGCGGCTGCTTCTTCCTTTGGAAGTCTTGTCCACTCGCCACCCGGAAGACCAGCTCCCTGATAGTAAATAGGCTCATTCTCAAAGACGATTGCCTGAAGGCCAACACCCTTGTTAGCAAAGCTCTTTGGCTGGTAAACTTTGTAGTAAGCAGTTACTACGTTTCCTTCGCCAAAGTGTTTGCCCTCAGGATTAAACTCCTTGATTGTGCCATCTGCCTGACGGATGCCGAATTTAGGGAGAGTCTTGTTTCTCTCTAAACGGAAACACATTGCACCGTCTTTCTTTGAGAAAATACGCTCATGCAAATACTTCTCTGTGCCATTTGGCTGAGCATCCTTGAGAACAATCTCAGGATTGAGTAACTCAGCCTCACATCTAACGTTCATATTAGGGTACTGAGATCCTCTCTGCTTCTCTGCTGCGATACTTTTCTGTAAGTCTTCACCGTCTAAGAGCTGTGTCAGCCAACGACTAAATCCAAGAGTTCCTTTAATAACTGCCTCCTCACCAACTGTGAGTGCCTGCGCTTTTACTGTGTATGCCATAATTTTATCCTCCTTTTTAATTATTATTTTTTTACTAAATTATAGCGATATATATATGGATTTTGTAAAATCAGAAAAGAAACAAAAATGCAGAAAGATGAAATTCACCCTTCTGCATCTTTGTGTTATTCAGAATTTTTATTGTTTTATCGTATACAGGCTGAGATTTTGACCTGCATCTGTCAGCGTTATCTTCATTTTCAGCAGCCTCGCGTTGGAGCGAGTTAATCACACGACTGTTTAGGTCGTAGCTGACAACAGCACCGGTTTTGTGAAAGCCGGCAAACTCTTACCACGAATTATATAAGAAACGTTCAACACATCGCTGTCTGCAAAACATTCATCAGTCTGCCAACTGATTACGGTTACATCTAATAATCTCTTCATAAGGTATCTTGCGGATGCCCTATGTGCCCATATTGCAGGACAATAAGCTGTTTGTGAATTCATGGTCGCACACACTTTTGCTTTTAAAATCTTTATCCTCAGATTTAGTTAGAATCATAGTCTAACACAAAGTATGTTTTGTTTGTAAATGGAACTACGTGGTATGCATTTGAACATACGTACCTTTTGAGCACGTCCCATTCGGCGCAGCTCCTGTATATCGTGCTATTGATATACTTTATGACTATCACCCCACCTTTCGTGCTGGATGAATCATCATAATTAATACAGCATTTGTCTCTGCAAAGACTCACACCATAGAACATTTGACCACTCCACTGTGTTTACACAGATATAGCACCCATTTCTACTGGATGCCCCGCACCAGCTAATACTCTCCACAAGTCTGTTCTTGAGTACTTGCGCCAGTGTTTTCGGCAAATGGTTTTCCATTAAACTGGAATAAAATTCCAGTCGCAGATTTTCTTTCCCTGCTTTATAGCTGTTATCAGCCTTATTTAACGACATGAAACCTGCCGCACTGCAATAATTGCAGCGATTGATTTTCCTGTGCGGGAGTCGAACCCGCTTTTAATGCCTGCTGACACTAAAACACCATGATCTACATCAGTAGACATTCCTGAAATTATCAGGCAAATAGCTCCAGCGGGGATTGAACCCGCGTCTCAGCCTTGAAAGGGCCGTATCACTAACCAGCTAGACCATGGAGCCGTATTGCAGGAAGATAAGAGTCCTCCTGCGCGTAACTTATCAACAAATAAAATATAAGAGGCATACAGATTTTTGCAGTTTTTCTGCAATCTGTAGCAGAATGACATGGGATCGAACCATGATTTACAGTTTTGGAGACTGTCGTGCTACCATTACACCACCATTCTAGAAGGCCTGACAGTAAGTACTGCTGTCAGGCGGTTTTGTATATGGAGTCCGATTTTTGCTTTACGTCTACGACGCCTGCGGGATAATCGGGAACCCCCGTTTTATACTTAGTTATCAACCTCGTAAACTGTTTGAGGTTAGCACCGGTTTTTCAGAATGGGTGTATTAACCGGCGGATCAACTGTTCATTAAGATCTGACTTTAAAGCTGAAGATGGCTTCCATTTAGCTGTTTTTGAAGCTGCGATCTGGATAGACTCTCCTGTCGATGGGTTTCTACCCATTCTTGCTGCTCTCTCAGATACCTCGAATGTACCAAAGCCAACAAGCTGTACCTTATCGCCCTTAACAAGCGCCTCTTTTACAGACTCAGTAAAAGCATTTACTGCTGCGGCTACATCCTTGTTTGTTAATCCCGTTTTCTCCGCCATTGCGGAAACTAATTCTGCTTTTGTCATTTTAAATTTCCTTTCTGTGTGTTACATACGTTTTTACACTTACACATTTATAATATTCCAAACTTTAAATCTGTCCAAAATAAATTGAATATTTTTTAAAGTTTTATGACTGGCACTGGGATTTGAACCCAGATTTGCAGGTTATGAGTCTGCATGCTGCCATTACGTATACCAGTCTTTGACTTTTATAAAAAGTCTTAACCCCAAAAGTCTGCATCAATATATTTTATTGTGCCCGACACATATATAATATTCCGTTTTCAACTTTTGTCCAAAGATTTTGTAAAATATTTTTACAAATTTTCTTCTGTAAAAGTATCTGCCAAATCTGCTATCTGTGAATTGCCCGGTGCAGTTGTTTTTAAATAAAACTCACCGTTTACGCCCGCATTGAACTTTGTGATTTTATCGTTAATAATGTTTTTTCTTGCCATAAACGGAGTAAGCGTTCTTGTTATGTATTTAGCTGTATGTTTTTCTTCATCAACATCCGCAATAGTACTGAACATCGGTATCTTTTTCTTTTCGCAATGGGCCTTAAGTTCATTCATTATAAGAATTGCCGTTCTTATATCTCCATTGCTGTTGTTTTCTTCTGATTCTTCCTCAGATGTCTCTTCCAATGCATCTTCGTCAGTAATGTCTTCTGCATCATCTGTATCTGCTGAATAATTCTTGTCTTTGAGTAATTCCTCATCTGTTGTAAAATTTTCCATCTTAATAAATACACCTTTCTTATAAAACTTAGTGAGTCAGTGAATCCATCTGTCCGAATATTGCTGCCAGTTCATCCTGATCATCAGGCTGTGCATTATATTCGTCTACGATAGGAGCCTTACTCTCTTCAGCTTTATCTGAATTAGTATTTATCGTATCTTTCTTTGCAGACTGTGGTTTTGGAACCGGAATCTGTTCTGGAATATCAACTGAAACTGAATTTTTCTTCGTTTTTGTCTGTTCTGCCAAACTTTCCTGCATAACTTCGTCTATATCAGGTCTCTTAAAAACAAACCCGTCACTACTGCCCTTATTAAAAGAACTAAGGGGCAGCGTCTGAAGACTTATCCTGAATATTGCCTTAATAAGCTGGCATCTGAATCCTTTTCTTGTGTTCATCAGCATATTAACAGCTTTCAGTTCTTCTTCATTATTCGGATTTAATGTTAAATGCATTGGAATTGACTTTGCTATATATCCACTTTTAATAGGAAGATTATCAGGAATTGTCAGCTGATATATTCTTCCATTTGCATATTCAATAATAGCCTTTTTAACTTCTTTTTGAAATTTAAAACCATCACGCCTGTATATATTAATAAGATCCATGTCATGCTGTCTGTACAGATAAAACGGTACTGACATCTTTTTCATATATACCTATCACCGCACCTTTCTATCTTTTTACTTTGAACTGTGTAAGGCGATACATATAGTAACCTCTGGCATTTGCATAAAAAGCCGGCAGATTAGAGTTATAATCTCCAGAAATCACCTTTAAAGTATGAATTCCCTTCAGTTTGTCTTTAAAATAGCCATACCATGCGCTTCCTGTGCCGCCTGTCATAATAAGGTATTTAATGCTGAACACATAATCTTTAATGCTGTCAAAAGCTTCTTTACAGATAAGTTCATTTGCTTTCTTTAAATATTCCTCTATAGGGAATTCTTTTACGGTAAAGTTAATGCGGTCATTAATTCTTACCACGCCATTTTTGAGACACTGCTGCATTGCCGGAAGTGACACTGAAACTGAATAGCCCTTTTTCTTTAAATCTTCCTGCATGCTGTTTCTTGTTTCTTCAAGAATACGCTTCATGCCAAGATTTTCATCAGTATCTTTTTCCTCAAGCTTCTTATTCTGAATAACAAACTTATCAAGTGTTTTGAATCCACAATCAAAGACAAGCAGGTCTGAATTCCTGAACGTTTTGAGGTCATTTGTCAGATTTCCAAACTGGTCTGTTGTTACAGAATAGAATGTACCCATTGGCTGATACATAACGTCAACATCTTCTGCTGTTATGTCAATGTGAAACTCTTTTCTTTTCCCACATGATATAAGTGCAAAATCATGACTCTGCTGAATTGCATTTCTGAGCAGCATTTCATCTGTCTTAATGTATGCTGGCGGAAGTCCTGTCTGAATAAACAAAGGCTCATCTTCAGGAATATCCCATCTGGCAAGACCTAATGCTGTACGAAACTTTATCAGAAAATCCATATGGCCGTAATGGTTTCTTCCCAAAATCTTATCTTCAGCTACAGTGCTATCTTCCGATAATGACTTGATTGCCAGAGCTCCTACATAGTATCTGTCTCCTGACTTTAAATCTTCATATATTAAGTCATTTCGTGATAAGTCGCCAAAGATTTCACCTTCTATCTTCTGACAGTAATTAGGAAATACAAAGTTTCCATTTTCGTGGAAACATTTAACTCCCGAGTAACCCATATCAAGTCCAATTATATGAACATTGCCGAATGAAGGATTTTTATGTTCCCTGATTTCGGACTTTGTTGCAAAAATACTTGTTTCCATTATTCTTTCTCCTATTAAAATCGTTATTATTTGTGTTTAAATGTGGACAAATCTTGTGGAAAAATGTTTACATAATATATATGGATTTTGATAATTAAACGGTAATAAAAACAGAACCTGAAAAATCAGATTCTGTTTTCTTTTGTTTACGCAGCCATTATTTTTGTCGCAAATTCCTGATATTTTGCAGCATGGTCTTCTTTACTGGTTCTGTCGAACCATGCATCGAATGGCTCTCTGGCTGTATTTGGGTACAGGCAGGTTCCAAGTCTCCACAGAACTTCTCTGAGTCCAAGAGCTGACTGGGCTGTTCTGTCTGCAAGTAATTCCTTTGCTGACATTTCAGGTGTTCTTGCTGTTAGTTCAGGTCTGCTCTGAGCAACGGTCTGTTGTGGAACATCCTGAGTATTCTGCTGTGGAACATCCTGTTGTGCTGGCTGTGGCTGTACTTCCTGTGTAGGTGCCGGTATCTGTGGTTCTGCTTCTGTTGGTGTCTTAAGTCCCGCAAGTCTTTTTATTGCTGACTCTGCACCAAAAGCCTCCTGTACAGCGTCCACATCATTTTGAGATGGATTATCAATAATAATCATTATACGATTATCATTCTGAACGATCCTTACATTACTTAGTGTCATAAAAATTCCTCCTTTTTTTGTTGATATGACTGTAATAAATATGGAGTTTGATATTTAAACAGATGAAAATTGCCCGACAATATTTTTTTTGCCGGGCATATATTCTAAAGCGTAAGTCTCTTTATTGCTTCTTTTGCAAGTTCGCTTCTTACTGACTCTTCTTCTGTAAACGAAATCTGTGCGCAGACAGGTGAACCTTTCATTTTTTCTGACGCAAATACCAGTCCGTTATTTAACTTATCAAGATTGTGAGCATCAATCTGTTCAGGATCTCCGCAGATAACGATCTTACAGCCTGCACCCGCACGAGTAATAATATCTCTTATCTGGCTTCTTGTTGCATTCTGCGTTTCATCAACAATAAGAAACTTATTGGTAATTGAACGTCCTCTCATATAAGCAAGTGCACATATTTCAATAACGCCTGAATCTATCATATCCTCTATCTGTCTTGAAATACACTCTCTGTCTTCGTCTGAGTTTCCTCTAAGCAGTGATTCAAGGTTATCAAAGAATGGTGCCAGTAATGGATTCATTTTATCTTCAAGCTCGCCCGGAAGATAGCCAAAGTCTGCATCTGCCATAACATTATTTCTTGAAATAAGTACACTGTCATATGACCTGTGTGTCTTTGAATCATATGTTTGATCAAGTCCTGCTGCAAGCGAAAGGAATGTCTTTGCTGTTCCTGCCGGTCCTTTTAAAATAACAAATGGAATTTCTTCAACTGGCTGCATAAGCGCCCAGAGTGCAAATGTCTGGCTTGCATTTTTAGGCTGTACATGACATGGATGCAATGTTTTTGTGTCAATCAGCTTTAATTCGTGATTTCTGTACACAGCAAGTGCTGATGACTGGTCACTCTGCAGTATAAAAAATTCGTTTTCTACAGGTTCCGGAATGTCTCCTCTGAAAATAGCCTCTGGTGGAAGCATTTTATTCTTATATATATAATCAATTGATTCTTTGGAAACCTGAAGTTCTCTTTTGCCTGTATACATCTCAGCACTTGAAACATGATCATTCCTGTATGACTCAACAAAATCTGAAAAACCACATGCTGCTGCACATACTGAAGCATTAATTCTCATTGATGTGTCATTGGTGACAAGTATTACCTGATTAAACATATGTCCCTGATTCTTCTTTATATCAAGAACTGTATTGATTATCTGATTATCAGGCTTGTCTTCACTGTAACCACTTGGCATATGCCACTGTCCTGCATTAAGAATGACTTTAAATACGCCCGCATTATCCATTGGCACTCCTGCGGTAAGATCTCCTTTGAGCCTGAGTTTTTCTATAATTCTGCATGTTTCTCTTGCATTAAATCCTAATTCCCCGGGAGCTGTCTTTTTTGAATCAAGTTCCTGAAGTGTTGTTCCTGTAATGATTACAGTGTTATCGTCAAATCCAAATATAGCTCTAGGACTGTCAAGAAGTATATTTGTGTCAAGTATATAAGCTTTTACCATTTAATTATCTCCATTTCTTCTATATAAATAGAGGCCAAAAATTACAGGCCTCTGCCATCATTGTTTACAGCTTCCGTATGAATTTTTTGAATTCCTCATCAGACATTTCCATAACTTTTACTGACGGAGTTTTATCTCCATCATCTTCGTCTTCCTCATTGTCAGCGTCGTCATCATCTTCTTCAATGTCTCCATCCTCGTCATAGAGTTCATCTTCGTCTTCATCTTCTCCGCTATTTTCTCCATAACGATCATAAAGATAGTCTTCAAGATCGTCTGAACCGCCTACATCTTCAATTCTGTCAACAAGGCTTTTTACAGTAACAACTCTTTCAACAAATCGTCCTACCAAAAACCTGCGCCTGCACCTACTGCGGCTAAAATTAATCCTGTTTTCTTTTTCATGGCACATAATTCCTTTCTGCTGTTTTTATTTGTAATAAATATGGATTTTAAAAAACACATCTTAAACAAAGAATGTTCCCGACATTAATGTCGGGAACATTTGTATCAATTATGTCGCTTTTCAATATCCGGTACATCATCAGCAGTAAGTTTATCTACTGTTGCATGTTCATTTACAACTCTCACTGCATGTTTATCCAGAGTTTTCTCAAATAAGTTTCTTACTGCACGCGCATTGCCAAAATTAGGCAGTGTCTTTTCATACTTAAGTCTCTTAACGACTGCACTCAAACATTCGCTTGATACTTGAAGATTTCTTTTATGAGCAAGCTGCATGAACATTTTCTGATAATCGCTCATTGTATAATCACCAAACCACAAATAATATTTAATTCTTGACTCTATGCCGGGGTTTGAGTTTATAAGCTGTTTCATTTCCTTATCATATCCGGCAAGAATAATAACCAAATCATCTCTGTGATCTTCCATTTCTTTTACTATTGTTGCAATGGTTTCTTGTCCGTCACTACCAGCAAGCAGGGAATATGCTTCGTCAATAAATAAAACTCCGCCCATGCTTTTCTTTATAAGCATTTTTGTTTTCTTACTGCTTTCGCCGGGAGTCAGCCCTTTGAGAAAGTTTCCATCAACTTCAATACTCTGATTTTTTCTTATGTATCCATTTTTATATAAAAAGCCTGCCATAATTCTTGCTACAGTTGTTTTTCCTGTACCCGGTTCACCCATAAAAATCATATGCATGGCTTCTTTTGGCTTAAACTTTCCTTTATTGCCATTTCGTTTCCATTCTTTCTTTTCATATGTCATTCTTGCAGCAATTTCTGTCATCTGGGCTTTTACTGAATCAAGACCAATCATTGCATCCATATCCGCCTGCGGACACTTGCTGCCCTTATGTGTAATATTTTTCAGTGTCTGACTATCAAGAATACGTTCCGCATCTATCATTTTCTGTTTTTCTATTTCTTTACGTTCATCTGCTGACAGTTTTTCAAAATGACCATATTCTTTGCTGACACCGTTTTTGTCGTACTCATATTCATCCCTTAATTTTCGTCTGATGTTTGTTATCAGAATAAATAAAATTGTGCATATTACTATTGGTATTATCCAGACTATTTTGAAAAACATTATTTTTGTGGTGTCAACTGCCTGAAAAGCTATTGGTTTTATCAAAACTCCGCTACAAGTTAATATTTCCAAAATAATGAATAAGGCTATCAGTCCTATGTCTATTACCGTTGCCGCTATTGCTGCATAATATTTCACTGCTGATTTCATATATTTGTTTTATGACAAATGCAGATTGTCATACTCCTCCTTCATTTTATTAAACATATTTTCATCACCACAGCCCGTATCAGGATGAAACGCTTTAGCCAATGCCCTGTAACGTTTATCTGCTTCAGCTTTTGTTCTGCATCCTTCAAAGAATGAAAAACTGTCTGAAGTTTTACTGGTATTTGTGTATTCTTCTTTATTTTCTTCCTGTTCAAACCATCTGGAAAAATCATCATTGCTGCTGCTCGCATATGAAATGTTTGACAGCAGATGTTGTAATTTACTATAAAATTCATCAAGACTTAAAAGTTCGCTTTCAACATGTTCTATCTGTCTACTGTTCACCATTCCTCTTATGTTCTCCAGCTTTTGTTTTAAAACTGCTGAATATTTATCAAAATCTTCATTATATGAAAGCAGTTCTTTTATCATCTGTATATCACTGATTGTCTGGGCTTCTGTAATTTTTACGTTATACTGATTAGCAAATTGTTGCCGTAAAGTGTTGTATTCAGTCGCATATTTGTTAAATAAATTCCCGACTCGCTCAATTTCATTAAAATTTGTATTCTGTGAGTATGTTTTGTTGCTTTTGCAGGCAGAGATCTCCTCTCCTAATGCCGCTATTGCAATGACAACGATTATCAATATTATACAAGTTATTGGTTTCATGTATTCTTCTCCTTCTTTTATGATACAGATGGATTCTGCTCACAAAAAGAAAAAGGCACCTCGTATGAGATGCCTTTATGTTTATGCCGCCATAACAATGTTATGGATGCTTTTAATTTTAGTCTCAAAGCCCATTGCTTCCAAAAGACCGGTTATTTGAGGATCAACTTTGTAAGTTAACTCATCAATCTCCTTAAGTTCCTTATTGTAGATTCTGCAAGCAACTCCACCGTCAGCAAGCTGATGTTCATTGATGAAGTCATACAGTCTGCAAAGTCCGTTAATATCATCAACTGATACAAACAGCGTTTTGGTTCTCGGTGACAGACGCTTCATATCATTTGCAATAATCTGTATCTGATCTTCATCACCATTACTGTTAATATCGGTCTTACCTGCAATCTGTACTGCACATCCCTTTTCGCATAAGTTTCTTACGTTATCATATGTACTAGGGAATACTACAACGTCTATTGCCTGTCCTGACTTATCATTGACTTTTAAGAAAGCCATTTTTGAACCTGACTTTGTCTGGATAGCATGAACTGTAGTAACAATTCCTGCAAGCTTTACATTCTTACCAGCCTCATCACAGTCTGCCGTTGTATTGAAGCCATCAGTACTGAAATCTTCAAGCGGATTTCCTGTGACCCACATGTCAAGAAGTTCTGACTCATAAGCAAGTCTTTCTGATGTTGATAAAGGCATATTACTTGATGTAAATATAGTCTTTAAATCATTTACCAGACTGCGCTCGTCATCACGCTTTTCTTTAAGCGTTTTTTCAATTTTCTTGACAGTGCTTGCAAGAGTCTTTTTTTCAGACTCTTCAGCATCCCAGATTTTGCTCTGTGTCTCAGACAAAAGAGTTTCTTTCTCTTCTATCGTTTTTCTGAGCTTTATAAGATTATCATATGACTTCTTATAAGAAACTATCTGAGTTGCTGTTATTTTACGGTTATTTGTGAAGTCATCACATGCACCTGAAAGCACGCACTTTTCAAAGTCATTGCTCTTAATATTCACTCTCTGAACAAAATCTTCAAGTGACTTGAACAATCCATGTTCGTTACGTTCCTTCTCTATAACTTCTGCACATGATTTCATTCCCTTTATTCCCGCCAGACCGATTAAAATACCGTCATCAAACGGAATAAATCCCGCTCTTGACTTGTTAATGTCAGGTCTGTAAATCTTGAAATCTCTGGCTTTACAGTTCTCAGTAAACTGAACTGTTTTTTCACCCTGAGTATTCATTGCTGCTGAAATATACTCTGCCGGATAATGGAATTTAAGCCATGCAGTAATGTATGACACCAGTGAATATGCCGCCGCATGGGATTTATTAAATCCATATTTAGCAAATGGCATTAACTGGTCATATAACCAGTTTGCATCTTCTGCACTGATGTTATTCTTTGCACAGCCTGCAACAAAATCCGGTCTGATTGCTGCAAGTTCCGCCTCATGTTTCTTACTCATGTGACGTCTTACATTGTCAGCCTGTCCCATTGTAAATGAAGCACATGTAGTCATGATTTTAATAACCTCTTCCTGATAAACAGGATAACCATATGTTTCTTTCAGAACTGGCTCAAGTACAGGAATTCTCTGTACGATGTCACTTGGCTTTCCAGTATTTTTGGACTCAATGATATTTGGAATGAAATCCATTGGTCCCGGTCTGTAGCAGGCAACAAGCAGGATAACATCCATGAATGATGTTGGATGGAACTGTTTCAACATCTTTTTCATGCCGTCTGACTCGAACTGGAACACGAAGTCTGTATCACCGTCTGCATACATTCTCTCAAATACTTCTGTCTCAAAAGGCAGATGATACGGATCAATCTTAATACCATATCTTTCAGTAATGAGATGCATACAGTCTGTGATGATGTTTAAATTTTTGAGACCAAGGAAATCCATTTTAATGAATCCAAGCTGGGCCTCACACTGTACCATGTCTGCTTGTACAGCATATACTTCGTTACCATCGTCATCCTTTACTTTCATCAGTGGAATGTAGTTTTCTACATCACTTCCGTCTGTAATAATAACTCCGGCAGCATGTGTGCCATATGAAGCGGTGTAGCCTTCAATTTCCATTGCATAGTCCAGAATCTTAAGAGCATCCGGATTGTTTGCAAAAGTATCTCTGATTACAGCCTCATATTTTGAAAGCTTTGCATTCGGTTCGTCGCCAATCAGTTTTCTCATCTCTTTAAAAAGAGATATATAATGCGCCTTCTCTCCAAATCTCTCGACTCCAAGAAGCTTTGGCGCATACTCAAGTGCTTTCTTTGCAGCAATCTTTCCTTTTGTCATGATGTTTGCTACGGCGCGCTCACCGTACTTCTCTTTGACATACTGGATTGAAATTGCTCTTGCATGAGCACTGAAATCTGTATCAATATCCAATCATACCCTCGGTTTCCCGATATTTTGACTTTTAGGGGCCTAGACTATATCTCGTTATTAAAAATAACATGATGCACTTTGATTAAGTATTCATTCTCTTAATCTACTCTACTCGATTCGTCTTACATATCTTACATATGCAAGCTTATTCTCTTTGTAATGAAGAGTTACATTTATTATTTCTTTCGATAGTCGTTACACTTTTGCTTATATAATAAGTATTTAGCACGGTATTGCCTGCTATCCATTCATATGGACCGTAGGTTCTCTTCTGAAGCTGATTCGTCTATGGATTATAGCTGTATATCTCGTTGTGACGCTTCATACAGCAGTCTTATTTAGCTTCTACCGTTAGCATACTGCATTTATTATGCAGCACACACCCTTGAATAAAGGTTCACATCATACGCCCAATTTTGTTTAGGCATTGACACACGTTCTGGATTGAGGAATCGCTCAAATAACAAATTGTACTCAATTGGATCAAGTCCCTCTGTAATCTTACAAAGTCTGCAAACAAGGCTTCCGGCACCGCTGCCTCGTCCCGGTCCTATTTCAACTGAGTTTTCTCCATGCGCTTTTGCATACTGGATAAAGTCTGCGACCTCACAGAAGTAATCGTTAAATCCCATTTTGTTAATGGTTTCCAACTCATACTCCATTCTGTCAGCAAGCTCTTTTGTCCACAAATCACCCGGATAGAACTCCTTGATGCCATCCTCGCACATCTTTCTGAGCAGTTCTTTTGCATTATCAAAGTGTGGATAATGTTTTGCATTTGAAAGCTCAAGATTGCACTGGTCAGCAATAAGCTCGATATTATTCATTGCTTCATTAACCATGTCTTCCGGAAGAATTTCTGAAAGCATTGCTGCCTTTTCATCACCAGTTTTGTAATAAAGCTCTGAGTCACCCTGAATAGGAGCACTCCACTTTGGTTCTTTCTGTGAAACCTTGCCAAAGTTTCTAAGAAGTGTTCTCTTTTCTAAGTCGCTTCTTTCTGCCATGTGAACATCATTAGTTGCAACCAGTTTGATATTCAGTTCTCTTGCCAGTTCAGCAATCTTTGGATAAATCTCTTTCTCAAGATCAATTCCATGATACTGAACCTCTGCGAAGAAATTGTCGTGACCAAAAATCTTTATAAGACTTAAAGCCATATTAAGTGCATCATCTCGGAGTTCTTTATCAGACCTTACTGATAACTTAAGGTCTTTTATTTTCTCCTCGTTTTCCACAATAGTTGTGGTCTTGTTCTTGCACTTCATAACAATCTGATGAAACGGCTTTACTGCTTCAGTGATTGTCTTTTTCTCCGCTTTAAGAGATGCGATTTCTGCCTTGGTATTTGCAATTTCTTCTTCCTCGATTACAAGCTGTTCCGAAAGCATTGATTTTTCAGGTCCATCTTCCATCTTTTTAATGGAAGCTTTTACTGACCTTAAGTTTTTCTTTGCTATTGGCTCAAGCGCTTTAATTCTTGAGGCGATTGCTTCTTTACGCTCATTGCACTTGTCGTCCTTTTCCTTTGCCTCCTTATATTCCTCAGGAAGTGTTGCTTCTGATTCAGCGATTCGGGTTTTAATCTTCTCAATTTCCCTGTCAATAAAAGCATTTGTTGAAAAAGGTGTTGCAAGCACGCCTGCAATACACGCTGAACAACAGATTACATGATTATATCCTTCAGTCTTTGGTCCAAAGAATTTATCAAGCATTTCAATGCTGCCAAGTGGTTTGCCAAGCCCGTCAATGTGACGGTTCGACTCTGAAATATATCTTGAGATTGCCTGAAATCCAAGATAATCCTTTGCCAGTAAAAGAATATGCATTCTCTTGCTGACTGTTTTTGATGGTGACAATGGAATCTGTATGCCTACATATCCCTCTGTACCAAGAATCGGCTTTACATCCTTTGATTTGCAGTAATTAAAGAAATCAAGCCAGTTCCATGCTCCGCCATGGTCAGTGATTGCAATGGCAGGTGCGCCGTATTCAATAGCCTTATCAACATATTCTTTGTATGTCATGGCTCCATCTGAAAGCGACGCATCTGTATGCGCATGTAACTCAATATTTGTAAACTTCATATTTCTACCTCCTTTATAATTATTTTTTTATACGGTTTACAGATATAAAGGTGGATTTTGCTTATGTATTTTTATAATATTTGCTTTTCCAATTTTGTCCCAAAAGAAAAGCAGGAAAATTAATTCCTGCTCATCCTTGTTTACGCTGCTGTTTGTCCGCCGAACAGATAATGAGAAAGCCTCATTTCCAGTTCATTTGCAAACTTTTCACGGGTTTCTTTGTCGGCTTTTGCTGCTGACTGAATACCCAGTTTTGCAAATATGTCAAGCACTTCTTTAGACCAGATATCTGTCAGATATTTTTCGTCAAAGGTTTTTATCTGCGACACATTATCCGGATTACTCAAATACATGTCATCAATACCTTTGCCAAGATATTCCGGCCAGATACAGTATTTAACTGTAAGCTCCGGCATTGTCTGGTTTAGATACTGGCCAAGTTTCATTGCCTGAGCAAAAACAGCTGAGTTTCTTAACATATCTGCATCATAAAAAACAAATATGTTATCAAACTTCTTTCCGGTAACATCAATAACATTTTTAATGTCATCATCAATACCGGAATAATTGCCGACACCCTGCACAGATAATGCAACATTTCCCCACTGTGAAAGAATCTCCGTCTTAAAACGTCCCTCTGCTACACATAATGTAGTATTAGGTTTTTCTCTCTGTGGAAAAAGAACATCAATGGGAGCACCTACAGCACCGCCGCCTTTGGTATACTTGTTTCCTCTGGCCATAGCAAATGCTGACGAAAACCATACATACCGGAATTCATCTTCCTCAATATGGTCTCTCCTGATTTGAATTGCTTTGATGTTATCGTAGGCATCTCTTATCAGAATTCCTATACCGTCAGAAACAGACCAGTAGAGTTTTTCTTTCTTGACTTTTTCATTTCCTCGAAACTCATAGTCAATGTTTGTAAAGAAACCGGGAAGTGTCTGCAAGTCATCCAAATACTCAGGACACTGCTCACGAACAGCTTTTATTACTTTCGTAAGCTTTCCATTTGAGATCGAGAAATAATCCTTTTTAATACGCGCGTCTGATAATGCACGTTTTTCTCTGAGATATTTCTCATGTTCTTTCTTGAGCCCACAAACGTCTTTGATGATCTGATAAACTGCGTTTCTGCGTTTCTGTTCACCAGATTCAATGACTTTAGATTTCTTTACTGAGAACATTTTCTCAGCAGGTCCTTCCATTCCTTTGATGAACTCATCAGAATATTCTCTCTGAGACAATTCTTTGAACTTCTCTTTGGAAATAATCTGTTCATCTGCTGCAAGCTGTAACAATGCATCCTTATAAGACATATTATTAAGCTGCATCATGGAATGAATGGCATCACCACCACCTCCGCAGGCAAAGCATTTGCATATGCCTTTGTCATCATTGATACTGAACGAACCAATGGTATTATCCATATGAAACGGACACAATGCCTTCTTTTCGGATCCTGTGTCAATTTCTATATGAACCCCATGATGTTCCAGAACTTCGGAAAGTCTTAAGCCTCTAACTTCCTCTGCAATATCTCGCAGCTCATTTTCGGCTTCTTCCTCCGGGTCAAGAAATGTCCAGTTTTTAAAAATACTGTCTGCCATATTTTCATCCTCCTTTATTTATCCTTTTTAATATGACAATATAAATATGGAGTTTAGACAACTGACAGCAAAAAAAAAGAGAACACAAAAATGTGTTCTCTTAATGTTAATGAGTTGAATACCACATACTACTATTCCAGTTGTTAGTGTTTTCAATAGTAGAAATTTTTCTGTTAGGACCCTGCATAGTGCCATCTTTAGTCCTTGAATAAATTCCGCCCTTATATCCATTACATAAATCAGCATTAATATAAGCACAATTATTGGTAGTTATACTTTTACCTGCAATAACAGTTCCCATTGCTGAAACTTCAGCTATTTCAACTGTTTTCTTTTCATTGTTAAATACATACTTGTAAGTATGTGTTTTATTTTTCTTGTCTTTCCATGTTGCGGTAATAATTGTGTATGGTTTTCCTTCAGTATTCCATGTAGCCACTTTATCTGGAGCATCATTTGTATTACCACTTCTGCCAGCCCAATATGGATGATTTGCTTTGTAATCAGCAATTCTCTTTGCTTCAGCTGCTTTTTCTGCTGCAACTGTTTCAGAGTCTTTCTGGGTACTCTGCGTATCATATGCCCCCTGAGCCTTATCAATAAGAGCCTGTAAGCGTCCGATGCAGTTACTACTGTCAACAACATCACCGTTGGTCTTATTATTGTCATCGTTAACAAAATCACTAAAAGTTTTAAGCTGTGCTTTTGCTGCGTCAATAGACTTCTGTAAAGCGTCATGATTGCTTGAGCTAAAGTTGCCATCACCGGTTGCGCCGTTTGAATTTATTGAATTAGTCAGACTTGTAATCTGGGCTTCCATATAAGATTCCTGACCAACCTGATCTTTTGACTTTCCTTTTTTCTGAGCTTCATATATGTCCTTGGCAGTTTTATTGTATTCTCTTAATTGATTAACAATTGAATTGCCTGGAAGAATATCATGATCAGTTCCAGTTCCACCAATTCGATACTTGTCATTAATATATGTATCAAAAGCAGTTATAGCTAAATCATTTTTTGCTGTCTGAAGCTTTAGTTTAATATGTCCTGCCAGTGAGAATAATCCATTTCTTGTCTCAGCAGTTGCACTGTCTGCTAATATTTTGGCCGTATCACTGTATGCAGTATTGCAGGCGTCAATTAAACTTTGTCTTGTATTCATCCAGTCATCTCTCGTCTTAAAGAAACTATCGTTAATAAGGTCTTTTGCCTTTTTATCCGTATCAGAATCATTTGTAAACACTGATGTCTGATGAACAAGAGAACTTATTGTCATGTAATACGATACAGAGTCTATTGCTGTTACTGCTCCATATTTATTTGCAGCTTTTTCTGTCCAGCCTGCAACGCAGTCATCAACGCTGTTGAATTTATAATATTTCATTGCTTCAGCATTTGCATAAGACCCAAATTGCTTATACGCATTAGCAACAAGAGGATTGTCACCTGAAGCATATGTGTATTTTGTAATTTCTGCAATTCCTGAGCTGTACTGAATATCGCCAAAATCAGATGTCATGCCGAATACATTATTATAATGAGATGCTTCTTCTGTTGCGCCCATGTTTGTTGACACGCACGCTGCTGCCATAATAACGCTTACAGGTACTTTTCTTTCGTCATACGTCTTCTTTGCTGCATCCCATACCTGAGTCTGGAAAGCTTTCGCTCTGTCATTACTTGCCCATGCTGTAAAATCTACAGATTCCATGTCGCCAACAATTTTGTCACCAATAGCGTCTCCAATTGTTCCTGCTAAGCTTGAACTGTAGAAATTATCATGGTTCGTTTCGTCATATACCCATTTGTCGTAAAATGCTGTCTGCTGTTCATTTCCTTCATTATCAATGAATTCAATTGTACCATCTTCCCAATATGACTGGTTTATTTCAGCATTGAAAAGAAGAATCTGATCATCAGTCCAGCCGCAGAACATATTGTTTGCGCCATAAACTGCTGTTTTGGTAAGTCCTGTCGGATGATAGTAACCAAGAATATATTTACTCTTTATGTCACTGCCAAGAGTATATGTTCTTATTGTTGCATTCTTGCCTTCACCAGAAATCTTTTTAATCTGTCCTGTCCAGCCATTCATACCATCACTTCTGGTTTTCGTTTTCATTTCGACAGTCATGTTTTCATCTTCGGCTAAATCCCATGAATAAGCTACAACCTTATTATTTCCAATATAAATCATTGGAATTGCGGAATTAATAACCTGCATTACTGATGCACTGTTATATTCACCATTGCTGTCTGCTTTGTGATCATCATCTGCTAAAAATTCTTTCTGTGCGCTATATAACGAAATCAAGTCTTCAAAATCTATCTTTCTGAATTTAAAATCTGAAATACTTTCGCCACTTTTAAGCTTAAGGAATTTCTTTTTAAAATACTTAAGATATTTCTGTTCAGAATTTGATATTGTTGATGATGGGTAATTACTTTCCTCTTTCAGCAGTGCTCCATCAGATTTGAAAGCTTTCTTTAAACCAAGTTTGTAGCAATGAGGATAATAGTAAATAATATCGCCTACCTGTAAATTTTTTCTGTCCGCTTCTTTCATACTTTTAACGGTAAGATTATCGCCTGACACTGAATTGTAAACGCTGGCGCCTACCTGAACACCATGCTTTGCGTAAATATATCTTACAAAGTCAAGAGATGAAGCTTCATTATCGTTATCATCGCCAACCAGTGTATGCATTGTTCCGCTGTAATCATATGCACTGTTTGTAAAAATGGATGTATTCCTCATTTCGGCGTTTACATCTGCAAGTAATGTAACATCATAGCCATTTTCATTACCAGTGTCTTCATTAAATATAATGCCTGATGTGTTTGATGATGCAGGAGTAAAGTTTAATGCACCATCTACATTAAGATTATTGTTATCATCTCTGATTATACTATCATCTGCATTTTCAGTAGTCCCTGTGGTTCCATTTGTCGGGGTTCCCGTTCCTCCTGATGTATTTGTATTATCAGCTCCTGTTGAAGGTGTTGTATTTGTTACTGAACCTGCAACATTTGGTCTCCAAACAACTGTATATGCAGAATGTCCACTCTTTGTTATTCCCGGAGCTCTTGCACTTGAGTTACTTCCACAGTTATAAACATAATGAGCATTTCCATCGTTATGGTCAAATATCTCAACATGTCCATTCAGCGCTATAATATCTCCCTGCTGAAGATTCTGCCAGCCACTCCATGAATACTTGGTAAAGCCGTCAATTGATGCTGCGCCAACAAAGTCTCTTGAGGAATATTTCTGGCCTCTACCAAACTTTCCATATAATTCAAGACATAATGATGTAAATCCTGAACAATCTGGTCTGAATTCATGAACAACACCATCTTCTGTCTGCATTGTGCTTGAACCACCCTGATCATAAGCATTTGCATAACCCGCTCTTGCTGCTGCAAGTGCTGCTTTTGCTTTTGCAACAATATTCATCCATGCCGGATTTCCACCAAGCGAAACACTAGGACAGGCGCCCTGTGCATTTGTTACTGTTCCTGTTGATCCATCGCCATTTACTGTAATAGATGTTCCCATTCCCTGATATGCTGCATATGTAATATATTCACCACGCTGAATTTCTACAAATACTCTGGTTCCAGTACGTGTATTTCCATCTGCATCTACATATGTATAAGTCTCAGTATCATCTGTCCTGATAAAATGTGTTTTATCATAAAGGTCTTTTAATACAACTTTATAAGAATTATCATCTTTGTCATAAAGATCACTTTCTGACTGAGTCATAACATTGTAAGCTGATAATAATTCGACATAGTTTTCATCAGTACCGTCAACGAACACAACCTGTGAGTTATCATATTTACCCATTTCAGCAGAAATTTTATCAATAAATGCTGTATGGGCGTCATGCAATACATCATATTCCTGAGAAAATGTATGATTTGCCTTTCTGTCACTGATAAAATTTGAAATTCCTTCAGCTATATTTGGAATAAGCGATGCGACCATTAACATTGTTGCAATAACAATCAATATCGGAACAATAACCGGTACAAGTATTGCTGACAAGAATGACATAATACCACTTATTGCTGAAGCTATTGCTATACATATCTTACCTACAATTGTTGATGCAAGTTTTTTAAGCATTGCATTTAATAGTTTAAGAAAGTTGGTAAATGCTTTCTTGAGAAATGCCTTAATTGAAGCAATTATATTCTGCGTTGGTTTCGGTACTATCTTTTTATAAACTTTCTTTGCGAAATTCTTTGTATGCTTTCGCATGAAATCTTTTCTTGCTTTCTTTCTGGCTTTCTTTGCTACTTTTCTGCTGCCATTTGATTTCATAGTAGCTTTCATCTGGTCTTTAATAAACTCAGAAGCTAATCCGTTTCCTGTAGTTTTACTAAGGATAACATTTGCAGCTTTCTTTCTGAAGATGCCGGTAATGCTCTGTCCATGTTTCTTATACAGATGCTGTTTAACCATTCTAACCTGTGCTTTATGGCTTAACGGTTTAAGTCCTTTGGCAACACGTTTCGCGTTAAGTATTCTTGCCTGTATCTGTACTGCAATGTTAATACCAGCCTTATACATTCCCTGATTTACAATCCAACTTCCTGATCTTTCTGCTACTTTAGCAGCTTTAAGCACTGGTCTGCCCATGGAAGTACCTATATTTAACGCTCTTCCGGCTTCAGTCTGATTAATTGGCGCAGTAAAAATCCTGATAAATGATCTTGGAAGACGTCTTAGCTGTCTGTGCAGACGCATACTATTCTTTTCAATTCTTTTTGCACGTCTGCCATAATGATTTAATCTCCAGTTTTTATTTGCAAGCTTCATTGTTGGCGCATTTTTCATAAAATTGCCAACCTTTTCACCAGTTTTAAACCTATTTTTTACAGCCTGTCCAAATAACTTTGCATTGCGCATAGTTACCCGCTTATTGTATGCATTTACGCTGTTCTTATAAATTTTTGCAGTTTCAGCTACCTTTCCAGCTTCATGGTTAAGATTTATACATTTTACTTTATCCGTTTTAAAATTACTAAAGCTCTTGGTATTTTCATTAGGATTATGAAACTTAAATTCTGTGTCAAGAATTTTTGGTGTGTGTCTTTTTATATGATAAGGCTTTTTTCTTGCTGCATAATACTGCGTATCCTTTTTATGTAATAAATCCTTATGTTTAATTTCTGATAATGCTTTTCCATTTTTATACTTTTCAATTAAGTGCTTATTAGTACTATTGAATTTTGTCTGTTTTACCACAGTATCACGAAATGGATTGATTGCATTAAATGTTTTGGTCTGATTAAACTGACTGCTTTTTACTTTTGGTATTTTTGTTTCCAGAGTTTTTATATCAGGCTTTGTTTTAAGTATTTTTCTGGACTTAAACTGTGCCGAAAGCTCAAGCACCCTTTTGTTTGGATTTGCTACTTTGAATTTATCACCAAGTTCTCCATTTGGCTTGTATAACTGACCATGCGAAATAATAGGGGCACCATGCTTATCAACCATCATTTTTGAAGGGTCAATCTTAATAAATTCATTTCCTTTGCTATCAAGAATATACTGTCTGTCTTTGCTGATTGCTATTTTTCCATCAGCAGATACACCCAGTTTGCGATTCATACCATTGTTTGCAATATCATTCTTGTAGCCAAGGCCCATTGAACCTTTTGTATCATAATTTGGAGCTGGTCTGTCAGATGCTTTGCCAACAGAATCAATTTCAGTAACAATACTGAATGGATTTTCATTCCACTGAGTCTGTTTGTTAAGTTTCATGCCTACTTCTTTAATGCTTGCATGCATAGTTTCAGCATGAGTTCTGCCTGCATTTTCCCCAAAATGATGCTTAGCATTTATTCCATGTTCATATGTGGTAGTTCTTATTTTTAATGCGGCTGCTGAATAGGCTATCATTGCAACATTTGCAGCAGGAGCTGCTGACCTTCTTACTCTGACAAAGTTTTTCTGGCCATCTCTATCCTCTGCAGTTACAAGGTCTCTCTGTATCTGGCTTTTACTCTGCTGTGAAAACTCTTTAACAGAAGATGCTGCAATCTTGCCGGAACTTTTTCCAACAACATTCTGCACGAACATTTTTCTTTTAATGTGGCCTGTTACAGCCGCCATATTAGTCTTCATCTAAGATTTCCTCCTTAAATTCACTACAAATTAATATGGATTTTGTAAAACCTGACCAAAAAAAAACAGAGCCCCAAAGGAGACTCTGTAATTCGTTTACGCTGATGCTTGCATCGCAGACTCTACTGAACGCAGATACTGTGATACGGCATTCTTTTGTGCAACCAGCGCCGGATCATTCACTGGCTGCCATTCATCTGCAACATAATGCATCCAAGACAGTACTCTCTTCTTTTCACGCTCTGTCTCAACATTGAGCAGGTCACATAAGAGTGTTGGTCTGTTTGCATAACAGCCGATATTAATGACCAGTTCTCCTGACAACGTTTTAAATATAGGAATATCATTGTTTCTATACATAACATCACCATTGTATCTCATGATACGGCGGCCATCAGGAGTTATCTCTTCCTCGGGATTGTGAGCAACTATTATGTAATTTTCATCATCCTGAAGGTGCATATCTGCCAAACTTCTATCCCACCCTGCAATTCTCATTGCAATATTCTTGGTGGGAGTTTTAACAGCAACAGCTGAAAACGTACCATACTGATTGGTGGTTTCTTTCTGCTCGATTGGACCAAAATATATATAATGATCCTTAATCTTGATAGCATTACCCTCTTTTGCAAACTTGAGTACACAGGAATTAAATCCCCTGTCACTTCCTTTGCAGAGAGCAATAAGGATGTCACCAACCTTGCAGGTCTTTTTAAAACTGGTACAAAGCTGCGGTTTGTTTTTATCCTCAGCATTCCAGAAATCAACCCACTCTGTACGAGGCTTGCCGTTTATGCTATACGAGATACAAGCAGATATTCTTCTGTCCTGCAACTGATTCTGATAATTTATACGATCTATTCTTGCATTAACCGCATAAATCCTCGTTGCACTTTCTTTGTAAATAACCATATTTGTTACCTCCTTTATATTTATAAATATGATTACTATAAATATGGAGTTTATTGATAAAACAGAAAAAAATACTCCCGGGAACATTCCCGGGAGTATAACCTTTTAATCTGCAAGCTGTTCTGCCATTGCTTTGTTTATGCATAAAACCTTATCCATAAAGTCAATTCCGCCATTCTGAACTGACTTCACAATATCATTCTTTTTGATTTTATTCTCATTGTACAGAATAACAATTTCATCATCATCTGTTACAACTGGAATCCTGTGACCATTATTACCGAACTTTGACTGCTTAACCGATAGGGCCCGCAGATTATTGTATGTCTTAGCCATGATGTCTCTCCTTTCTGCCTTTAATCGCCTTCATACTCATCTTCAGAAGCATCTCCTGAGCTACTCTGACCGGGTTCTGCACTGGACTGTTTGATGCTTAATACTTTCTTTGTATATGTGTCAGAAACTGCAATTTCGTCACCAGTATCAGTCTTATATGTAATGTAATAATTATCATTGATATTAAGTGTTATTGGTGCAGCACCATTTCTTGAGATAAGTCTAAATCCTACAACCTCATTAGTGTTAACATCTATTCCTGTAAAATCAACATACTGAAGATTTTTGCTGTCCGCAAGTGAGCTTGTGTTTTCAACTGCTTTTGCATCAGTAATCTTAAACGTGCCTGCATTGCTGCCAGCTGCATCAGTTCCATCATATGTATAATCCTCAGGTGTAATTGTTGAACCATTCACGTCTTTTACAAGATAATCATTTTCATCAAATACATAACCATTGGTTGTTCCATTTATATTGTTGTCTTCATCGTATGTATAAATGGTTTTATTATAATCTTTTGCTTTAAGCTTTGACACTTTTGTCTTTCCATCTACATATCTGAAAAAACCAGCGCCATTAAGATTATAATAGCCTGTGGTAATATAACTCGGTGTAGTAATTTTTGCAACATGCTCTGTTATAAATTCAAAATTGTTGAATTTATAAGTTTCTGCTGATGAGAAATAATGAATGTTTGCTGTAAGCATTGCTTTCATTTTTTCTGTTCCTGTACGGATATCGCATTCATATTGTTTTCCACGTTTAAGATCTTTAACTGTTCCGGATAATGAAACATTACTTGGTTCAATTTTTACAGTTTTTTTGCCATTTTTATAAGAAGCAAAATAAATTGAATCAGCTTCCAGTGAATCAAATCCTACCGCGTCTGATGTTGGATTAGTTAAACTGCTGCCACCATTGTTATCCTTATTTGCATATCTGTATTTGCCAGATGCATCCTGATATAATCCTGCAACACCAAACGTATATCCACCATCAAAAAACTTCTCAAGAGTGTATTCAAGGGGAACTGATGTTGATGATTTATAGATAATCGAATCACCTTTTCTCATTGTAGGAATCTGTCCTTCATCACCATTATAATTTACCCATTCGATTCTTGACGGATCGGCACCTGCTATATCTGTTCTTGCTTCAGTAAAAGAAGTATTTGCTTTAAGCAATGGATAATAGATATTTCCACTCTTTTTAGTTTTGTGTACAATATAAAATGTATCAGCAGGCATTGCTGTTTCATCTGTATACTGAACTGGTTTCACTGTTTCAGGTGTAATTTCTGCAGTATCTTTCTTGCCACAGCCGGACAGCACGGCTATTGATGACACAGCAAGAATTAATGCTAATATTTTTTTCTTCATAATATATTCCTTCCTTATTTTTAATTTTTACAATCCATATGTTATGTATATGGATTTTACAAAAAACCACATAAAAAAGAGAAGCTATAAAACTTCTCTTTTTCGTCAGGCAGTTAAAAACATCAAAAGTCTCGTATTTCTTACTGCATCTGATTTATTATGAATGCATGTTTCCAAAGAATCATCTTCATAAATAATAATAACTGTGTTTCTTGCTCTTGTAACTGCTGTATACAAAAGTGAGTTTGTCATCATATGCTTCATTTTTTCCGGAAGATATATGATAATTATTGGATTTTCAGAGCCCTGCGATTTATGGATTGTATAGGAATATCCAAATTCCACGTCAGCCATGCTTTTTCTTGATACTGTTATAGGATAACCCTCAAGATTAACATTCATTACATGGTTTGATAGACCAGTTATTATTCCCATATCACCGTTTACATAGCCTTCGTCATAATCAGTTCTGCTGAAAATAATCTTGTCACCGGTTTTTGGTATATAATCATCACCATTTTCATCATTCAAAATCAGTTTGTTATGCATGTAACGGTTCATTTTAAATGTTCCTGCGGCCCCTTTTCGTGACGGTTCTATAAGCTGGACTTTATATGGATCATTTTTATCATAGTACATATTCATAAAGTATTTTAATGCCTTATATGAATCCTGTTCATCCTTTGCTTTATAAATCTGAAAATCATTTGTGCTGACGGGCATTTGTTCTGCAAGAATTCTATCTGCATTAGGCTGTATTGAACTGCCGTTTGCCTGTCTGAAGTTTTCTTCCAGTCTGTATACAGGAAATTTTCCTGATGCAATCAAGTCGTGCAGTACATTTCCCGGCTCAATGGATGGAAGCTGATGTTCATCTCCTACAATGATAAAACGTGTGCCTCTTTTCATTGCATTGATAAGTATTGCTGCAAGATCTGCCGATACCATTGAAAACTCATCACATATAACAAAGTCGGCTGTTATTGGCAGCACATTCTGTTTGTCATTAAATTCTTCCGTTTTATATGGCTTTAGTCCACACATTTTATGGATTGTCTCTGCATCCATTCCTGTTGACTCTGACATTCTCTTTGCCGCTCTTCCTGTAGGTGCACACAAAAGTATGACTGCATTTGGATTTATGTGTCTGATATGATTGATTATTCCATTAAGTGTTGTCGTTTTCCCTGTTCCCGGGCCGCCAGTTAAAATATTAACTCCGCCCGTTTCAAACATTTTAAACGCTTTTTTCTGATCCTTTCCATACGATGTACCCAATTCTTTCTCAATTCTCTTTATGTCTGCATCAGATATTGATGAATATGGACCAATATTCTTTAATGCAATAAGTCCTTTTGCTATATCTTTTTCAGCTTTATATAAGTAATAAAGTGAAACATAACCGTCTTTTAAAATAAACTCTTTGTCAGTAATCACTGTATATGACACTAAAACTGCCGGTATTTCCATTCTGTAAACCGACTGTCTTGATTTGTATGAAACAAAATTTGCTACATCCTTTGGAAGCGCTATTGTATGTCCATAATTTCCAGCATTTTTCAGAGCTTCTCTTACAAGACCTGCTATCCGCCTTTTATTTAAAGGCTCCATTTTTGAGTCAAATGCAATCTGGTCTGCAATTTTAAAGTTGACATCAAATATATGACAGGCTTTGTATGGATCACATTTAATCTTATTTATCGCATTCACACCATAGAACTTATACATTTCTTTGACTTTTTCTGCTTTAAATCCATATGGTATCAGATAATCTTCCAGTTCACACAATGCTTTATCTTTGAGATTTAATGCATTAACAAATACAGTAACATTCTCTGCATCCATGTTAGGAAAATCGGTTAATATCAAATCGGTTAATTCCTTTTTGTCTGTAGAAAACAGTTTTCTTCCATACTTGCTGCATATAGCTGTAATATCCATTTTTCTAATGCCATATGAAGCTGTTGCATTAATTAAATATGATATTGTTGTCTGAAGACTTATCCATACCGGCTTTATTTTCTTAAAAACAAATGTATGTTTTTCCCAGTCACCACGACATTCAACTGTCATTCCCTCTGTGAGGTTTCCAATATCGCCTTTACACCATGTCCTGCCCTGTAAGTCCCTATATGCACTCTTATCTGTAGTAAAAAGACAGAATTTCTGTTCATCATCCTTTATTGACTTTATAATTCCCGTCAAAACTTTTTCTGACATTAAAAATGCACCTCTTTCATATTATAGACAGGAGCTGTTCCTGTATATATATAATATTCCCAAAGTGCATTTTGTCCGAACTATATTCTGTTTTTCTGTCCTTTGTTAGCAATCTCATACTGCAGTCTTTCAATTACAATACCTGCTTCTCTCTTTGTTGTCTTAACAAGTGACTGGTCCCAAGGCCTGCCCGCCTGTTTAAGCAGTGTTTTTATGTAATTCATCTGCTTTTCAGTACTTGGGTTTCCTCCCCATGTGCTTGCTGTCTTATCCCACAACTGACGTGAGCCTGCTCTATATGTGTTGAGATAATCATCTACATCATTAAGGATTGTCTGTTTATCATCAGGATAGTGTTCATGCAGCAGCGTGCTTCCTCTGAATATTCTTGCGATAGTCTGTCCTCTGGCATCACTCTGAGGTATAACAATGTTTATGCCATCACCAGTTGACAGGTGTAGTGACATATCCGGCATGAGAATGTAGTTAATATTGTTGATATTGACGCCCTCTTCTTTTGAAATAAGATTGACTCTCTCAGCATTGATGATCCAGCTTTTTGGTGTATCCATAATATCTTCAAGGATATTTTCCATGTTTGAAAGTCTTCCCTGAATTTTCTCTTTATCGTTGTCATCAACCATATCAGTTCCAAGCCCGAACAGATTTGGAGCAGTACATATATCAAGTCTGCCTGTAACACCAACGCAGTCAATAAGTCTTAATGTTTCTTTGCCGGGATACAGACGCAGTCCTCTTCCAACCATCTGTGAATACAGGCTGTGGTTCGATGTCGGTCTTGCCATGATAATTGTTTCAATGAGTGGAATATCCGTTCCCTCCGTAAATACCATACAGTTGACAATACACGGTATCTTCCGCTCAGTGAATTCTTTGATAATTTCACCTCTGTTAGGAGTTTTTCCGGTTACAACTACAGCGCCGTCAATCTTTTCTGCAATCTTTTCAGCATGAGCAACATTAACAGCAAATATCATTGTTGCGCCCTTTGCATACTTGTTATATGCTTCAGCAATAGCATCAACTACCTCCGGCTGTTCCATTGCGCTTCCAAGTTCATCCTGTTTGAAATCTCCCATCTGTTTATGGACATGTCTTAAATCATATCCAATATTTACTCTCAGACAATCTACATCACAAAGATAGTTTCTTTTGATCCCAAACTTAATATCTTTATAGTAAATAATGTCACTATAGATTTTGCTTAAATCACTCTTATCAGCTCTGTCCGGTGTTGCAGTAAAACCAATATGCACGCGTGGCTTGAAATAATCATATATCTTCTGATATGACTTTGCTACCGCATGATGTGCTTCATCAGTAATAATCATGTCAAAATCATATGGATCAAACTTATCCAGTCGTCTTATAAGAGTCTGAACTGAAGCAGATACAACTTCCTCACCATTTGAGTGTTCGCCAGCCTGCTCTACTCCAAATGAACAGTCATAGTATTTTTCCGGCTGATGAACAAGCTCATCACGGTGCGAAAGCAAAAGAACTCTTCCGTATCGTGGCAGATGCGAGAAGATATATGTATTATGAACAACAGTAAAATCTTCAAGCAGGAATAACCTGTCAGGGCCTACAAGTTCAAAACCGTAATATTCTCCATAATTATTTGTCAGTTCTATCTGAATATCTGTATATTCTATATTGCCGTTTACAGATTTCCAGCCCTTTAAGTCTATTAATTCTTCTTTTGAAAGAGAAAGATATTCTTTAATTTCAATGTTTATAGTTTTTCTATCACTTTGTCTTTTTAAGCTTAAAATGTGAACAGAATTAACTGTATAATCCATGCCCTTATTCTGATGCACAGTATACATGTTATCAAAACCATGAGTAAGTCCAATAACAAGTCTTGGCTTACCATCAGGTCCCATTACCTGTTCTTTTTCTTTAATATCCTCAATGTTCTTTACAGAGCCGTCATACATCATAACTCTTGTTCCCGGCGCAAAACACTTTCCCAGTCCTGTGGCAAGAACACACAAATGACTTCCCGGGCCTGCATTTTCTATTGCAGACAGACATTCTTTTTGATAGTCCCTCATTGTTGACGTGTCCGGAACATGTGGCTTGTCAAAAACCATTGTTTTGCATGCTGTTTTTTCTGCTTCTTTTTTCTCTGCTATTTTTCTGTTAACCCTTGAACCCATTTGTCTGTCCTTTCTTATTTACAAGAGGCTGCGCTAGGCAACCTCTTTCAGATTAATTTCTATTTTCATAGTTTTTCCGCACAGGATTTTTAAGAATCCACATACATTTGCAAAAACCGGATCGTTTGGAATTACTACCTGCTCACCGAATACATCATATATCTCATTTTTTAAGAGCCTTGTTGTTCCGCCGATGAATACAAAATCAAGATAATCAACCGGCCACTGTGCACTCTTACAATGTTCGAGTATTTTTGTGACATGGTCATGCAGGTAATCATCAATTATTGCCCTGCTGCTGTTCTCAATCTCTGCTGAATTAGCAGTAACCCTTTTTGGAATAAGACATCTTTTGTCATGACTTCTTGTGAGAATTTCACCAGTCTGTTTGCAGTCAATGAATGAGAATGTTGATGACAGTTTCTGTGACAGTCCGCTCACAAGAGCATTGCCGCCAAGTGTATCTGTCATACTGTATTCCTTGTCCGGCTGTCCACCATTATAAATAGTCTGATTGACATTAAGATGTCCAATATCAATAACAGCAACTGCCTCTGACGGATTTACGCCATCGGCAAAAATAGCGCCCATTGACTCTGGATATACCTGTCTTGTTACAATTCTGAATGTCTTTGTTACAACCGGTGATGTTCCTGTGAGTTTGTAGCTCATTGTAATCTCACCCTCTGGCAGGATATATTCCCTGTACTCATTTCTGCTTTTTACTACTTCGTAGTCCTTTACAGGAATTCCGATTGCAGCATTAACTTCATCAACTTCATTCTCCGAGCAGAATGATGCGATTGCGTATAATGTACAGAGCTTATGAGTAAAATCTTTCTTTGATGTGCTGAGAGAAGCATCTGTATCAGCATTTGCACCGATTTTATACACTTTTCCTTCATATTCAACAATGTAAGTTGCTGCGCCCGGATCATCATCCTCAAATGTGCCCTCTCCAATTCGTGTTCTGAACGATCTTTTTGTGATAAGTTTTGTGTTTACATCATATGATGCTATCTTTGTGCTGCTTTTTCCTGAATCAATTGCGATGTATCTTTTCATTTTTTTTATTCCTCCATGTATTTGTTGATAAGTTTATTATTGTTATCCATCTATCTTGCTTATAATGTCAAAGAAATTCCCTGCTGGTGGTGACTCTGACGGTTTATTTTCCGGCGCCTTGAATTCATTCTGCTGTACCGCCGGTATTGTCTGAACTGGTTTTGTCTGCTTTACAGGTTTTTCTTTTTTGCTTTCAGCAGGAGCCTTTGGTTTCTTTTCAGTTTTTACTGTTTCAGGTTCCTTTTCGATGTCAAGCCCTAGTTCTTTAATTGCCTGCCGTCTGAATATCATATAATCTTCAGGAGACTCTATGCATTTGCCGGAAAATGTACGATAATCAGTCAGCATTTCCCTTGTCAACAATGTTATCTGTGTTTCCATCATTGTCATCTCCTTTCTTTTTTCTATGTTTTGGTTTATGTATATTCATATACTTTTCTGCTCCAGTAGATTGTTTGTATCGACAATTGTATTTAATAATATTTTTCTCACGTCTCATACAGTAGGGCTCTGCAACTATCATCACCTTAGTTCTTTCCCCATCAAGGATGAGTATCTGAACTGCAAGAATGTTTCCAATATTTTTAATAAAGAACTTACTCTTTACTATCACTTCATTGCTTTTAATAAAGCTTATTTTTGCTTCAAAGTCTTTTATTCTTTTTCCGTTTTTACTGATAAATTCGACTGCTGCCGATGTATCTTTATCTTTAATTATCATAAAGCTTATTCCTCACTGTCATGTTTGTAATGCTTTTGTACTTATATAATATTTCAAATTCACAATTTGTCCAATCAAAATAGGCAGTTTTTCCCTTTAATTTATATGGATTTTGCAAATTTACAGCAATACCTTTTGGACAAAATTCCAGTTTTAAATATTATATATATAGAAAACAAATAATAAAGGAGATAATAATTATGGCAGGACGAGTTTACATCACAAAACGTGATATGGCGTACAAAAATATATTAGCTGACATGAAACTTAACGGCAGACCAGTTTTCATTCTGTCAGTAGAAACAACTGGTCTGGATAAGTTTTCAGATGAACTTATTAATATTCATGCTTTAAAGTGTCATTTTGAAGATAAGATACTTATTGAAGATGAAGAATACAACAGATACATCAGAAATACAAAGGCTCTTACACCAGAGCTTGAAAAAATAACCAAAATTACAAATGAGTTTCTTATGGATAAAGAAGATTTAAGCACGGTTATGGAAGATTTCTATAATTATATCGGCGAAGACGCCAACATAATTGGTTTTAATACATCTTTCCTGCTTCCAATGCTTAAGTATGCAGGATTTGAGACAGGCTGGATGCTTGACATAAGAGACTGTTTTGATTTAAGAATTGCAGCATCATCAACAATGGAAGAAAAAGTTTATTCTCTTGATGCTCTTTCATCAGGACTGGTTCCAAAGAAATCAAGCAAGGTTCACAAAATGCTTGCACTTTTCAATCAGGTATCAGAATCAATTCCTACAGGTACTGAACATGTGTCTGTTACAAATATCCGTTTCTGGCAAAAAGCTTATACATGCAGATATTTATATCTCATGACAAATCTTGGTGAAGTCGGACTTAACTGTAACACTGGCTTCTGGGTAGAAAGAGAGCCCGGATTCTTTGATGCTGCTGACATAGACGGACTTACCCGCACAGTATGTGAGCATTCAAACAGTACAAACATATGGGATTTTATTAAAAAATATGCAAAATAAAGAAAAAGCTCTTCAGATATTAACTCTGAAGGGCTTTCTTTATATATCAAATATTTGCAATTATAAACCATACCGCAAAATCAAGCAGCGCAAGAATTACATAAATACTTATATTAGTAGCAAAAGTTCCTCTTGGCGCACATTCTGTTCCATCTGGATTATATCTGTTTAAAAGCCTTGCGCTTTTTTTCTTTTCCTGCTTTATTCTTAAAACTGTGTTCAAACATAGCAGTATAAGCAGAATTTCCACAATTCCAAATATCCATGTATAATTTTTCAGCAGATGCAGGACTTCTCCAATTTCATTATTTGAAATGCCCGGCACCATAAGATAAATGTATTTAAACATAACTATGCCTCTTTCTTAGGAGTCTCCTTTTCATATGGACGTTCTGCATTACAGTTTGGACAAAGAATGTAATGTATTCCCGGTCTCAAAAATGTAACATCTTCATCCCATTCCTTACCGCACATTGGACAGCCCATATGTTCAACCTGATGAACAACCTCTTTACAGAATTTCTTTGTCTGTTTATCAAGGTTATACAGTTTTGCATAAAGTTCTGTAGCAACATCGTCAGAAACATCAAGATACTGTCTTGCCCACTGAGTTTTGCCATAAGTCTTATCCTTCATTGTATCAGCAAGTTTGTTTCCAAGAATGCGGTATCTCGAATCACTCATCTGATCAATAAGATTTCTGGCATCCATATACTGATTTTCAATATCTTTAAGCATTGCAATATTTCTTGCATTCTCTTCGGCAGTAATGGCATTTTTTACAACCATATCATTTTCAGTTCTTTTAACTTCTGGTTCTGGTGGTCTTTTTTCTTCTTCCGCATAAACGGTTTTATTATCTTCTTTGTTTTCAGACTTTTCATCTTCCGTTTTTACCGCTTCCGCATCCTGCTGCTTCTGTATTTTAGAAAACATTCTTTTTCTTTCAGGCCTTTTCTCAGAATTATGAATTAAACTGCTTGGCTTTCCAAGACTTTTAGATGTAGTTTCCTCCAGACGACTGTTTTCAGGAAGAACATACTCTTTATGTTCATTATCATCCTTTTCCCCGTCTTTATCGTTCATCTGTTCGACCTGTGGTTCTTTCTTTAATTCACTGGTTTCTTCAGACTCATTTACAGGTTCCTGCTTTTCCTGTGGCTGTGATTCATTCTGTACATCTGATGCATTTTCTTCTTCTAAAACTTCTGTGACTGGCTCATCATCTGTATTTGTCTTATCCGGTGCCCATGAAAAATCTGCTGGATAAAGTACTTCGTCATCAGCTTTGTCATAATGAGCAAGCAGAATGTTATTGATAATTTCTTCATTTGAGAAATCTGACAAATCTTTATTTCCAATAATCTCGTCAAGATTATCTTCATTATATCTAAGACCTGTTTCCTTTATTACTTTGCCATATTTATTTGGAACCCTGCACTCTGATACGTCAAAAACATTCTTTGGCCCGTTATACTCATTTCCGTTTACAAAAATAACTTCTGCTCCCACATTTGTCTGGGCAAAATATTCTCTTTCTTTTTTCTCACAGTATTTTACCTGTTTTTTGTCACCAACAAGTTTAATATGATTTAAAAGTCCCTTGCCTTTCTTAATCTTATAAACTTTGTTATATGTAGCCATTTCTGGACAAAATTCTTTACACCATGACCATTCCATTATTGTTTCCATTCCTTTCTATTTACATTCCTTTGCAATAAATATGGATTTTAATAAATGCACGGTAAAAAAAAGAGACTGCAAAAACAGTCTCTCTTTTGTTTACCTTTGTTCCTGCTGACAGGCGGCTTCCATTTCTTCAATGGTCATTTTTCGTCTCCATTTCTTATGGAGTTTTTCCATTGCTAAAATTTCAAGCTGCTCATCAAGCTTAGGAACCTGTTCCTGTGTGCGTGTTACCATACTGCCACCTCCTACGCAGAAAACTCAATCAGGTACTTAATAGTTGCCTGATCTTCACGGTAAACAATTACCTCGTCGTTACAGAGATAACTGTTTCCATACATACTCTTACTGTAAGCCCAGCAGCAGTCTTTATCTGGATGATCCTCATGAAAATCCTCATAGTTATGAGGCGCTTTGCCATTGCCTTCGCCGTACACATCATAAATGTTTCCGGTTGCGACTTTGAACACTGCCAGATAACCCCTTGATGCATCTCCGTGCTCCCAGTAAGAACCATATGAAGATGTATAGCCAATGGATTTCTTTGCATAAGGCGCAAAATAAAGACCGTAACCAAATGCCTTTCCATGTATCTGGACTCCTGATGGATTAAGATACAGTCCATTGGTAGCAATTGACCACCAGTTTGGAGTGCCTGAACCATGGAACAGTTCTGTAATTCCATTATCCTCAGTAAGATTTCTGGATTTACAGTATTCGTCAAAACGCTTTTCAGTAACAGTATTTGTTACTCTCCACGCTCTGAGGAATCTTGCTCTCTGGTCTCCCATCTTATCCTTAAGCATTGCGACTTCTTTATCAGAAGCTGGCTCCCAGATAAGATTGTTCTGAGTAAGGATGTTACCGTTATTAATAACAGTGTTTCCTTTACCACGTAACATGGCCATTAAGAAATCTAAAAGCTCCTGTTCTTTTTCAAGCTTTGCCTGAAATTCAGTCTTGTTAAAGACTTTTTCCTTGTTAACCTTTCGGATGACACGGGGAACAGCAAGCCAAAGTTCTGTTAGCATGTTGTTGAACTCCGCTACAGAAATGTTTTCGCCAGCCTGTGACAACTCAGTAATGATTTCCTGTCCACGTTTCAGGTCCTCATCAGGAATATCCTCAATATTAATTGAGTACTGTTCCTCAATGACCTTGTTTGCGGCACCAAGCAAAATTTCAAGGACATCCTTTACATCAGGATCCACTCCGGTAAAGTCACCTTGTCTTTTTTCAATGGTCTTTTCTTTTGTTTCTTCAAGACCTTTGACACGCCAGTCCTTGTTAATTTTGTCCCAAAAATAATCGTCCCATGCTTCCATGGAATACACTACAGGGATTTTCTTTGGAGCCCGGCGGCCATACCTTCTTCCAGTATCGCCTTTTATAATGGAAAAGGTTTTACCATCATCATTTGCCTGCATGATAATAGTCTCATTCTTTCCATTTGCTGCATTGTTTTTAACAAGACGCAGCTTAATATAAGTATGATTTGGAACAGCTGTTACGTAGCCGTTTTCATCCTTCCAGTCACATTCCTTATTGGTAATTTCTATATTGTTCATAATCTTTTTCCTCCTTTATTTTTTTGATATGAAAATACATAATAAATATGGAGTTTACTGTCCGATGAGTAAAAAAAAGAGACTCCATAAAGAAGTCCCTTATTTTTTTTGTTTACGCATGAAGCTTCAGCGTTACTGGTGCTGTATTGTCAGCAAATTTCTTAAGGCACTGTCTGTGCTTGACACATGGCGCAAAAGTCGTAACTTTGCCATTTTTGTAACGTCTTATTCCTCCACGAGCTTTCCATACAGCTACCTTATAATGAGTTACTGTTTCAGGAGACGGCACCTTTGGAATTTTCTCTGAAGAAATTCTCATGCTGCCAACATTTCTTATTATACGCTTTGGCATATTTTCAGAAATATCGGACACTGCTGTTTTCTTCACAGTATTTCCGGCAGACTTCTTTCTGACAGCCTTTGGTTTGTTAAGCATCAGTATATAATTGCTTAAGTAAGACATTGCGCAGAAAAGGTTAATTATATCAGCAAACTCATTTCCGGCATGCTTTTCTCTTTCACTGCGGACATAGTCAGCATTACTTATTACAAGCTGCCATATTTTCTTTGACATGCTATCATTGATGAAATTATCAGGAATATCCCGGTAGATCTCACAATTTCCTCTTTTAGAAATGATTCCAATGTTTCCGGTAAAAGTATTAATGTTTGTGCCACTTATGCCGTTAACTCTGAACTCCCCTTCCACTCCAGTCTGCCAGCTGCCATTCATTCTTGAGTAATCCCTGACGAACACAATAAAGAAATCTTCCGGTACATTCACTTCTTTGACATCAAAGTAAAGAAATCTGTGTCTGTTGATTCTAAAACTGCCTTTCTGTATACATGGAATAAGTCCGTAGCCATGCAATTTCTCAGGCAGATCTTTCGGCATCCATGCCCAATCCAGTTCTTCTGGAAGCCTGACATCTTCTGATATAAGCGCCGGTGAAACGGAATGTTCATAATGGAGTGCGTCTCTAAGATCAATCATGTCCAGCTTCATCAGATCACTGAATTTGTGAGCAGCTCCCTTGTTGACAAGATACTCCATGTGTTTTGTTAACATCTTTTTCATAAATTCTGCTTGGTTCATAATATTTTTTCCTCCTTTATTTTTATTAATATGAACTGCTATAAAGCTGGATTTTGTGCATAAAAATAAAGACTGAAAAATCAGTCCCCATAATTATCTGACATCGCATTTGAATCCATATTCCTCATGTTTATTATATTTGTCAGCATTTAATTTTTTAAATTCCACATCCTTTGTTTTTGTCTCTTTTGCGCTTTTTATCACCATCCTCACCGCTAACACAACAAATATAGCTGCAATTATCACAATAACTGTCTCTGTTCCTGTTTTTGCTGTATTCATCACCATTCCCGTCAGGCTGTTTATCTCTGTTTCCATGATTCTGCCTCCATTTCTTATTTCCAATATATATGGTTTTTGATAATTAATAACAAAAAAAAGAGACCTCATAATGAAGTCTCTTCTTGTGGCTTACTGCCGACTACTCGACCGTGATGATGTCACCACGATCGTATGTCTTAGTCTTTTTGACAGTTACTACATTGTAGTCTCCATCAGCTAAAACATAAGTCTCACTTCCGTTTCTGATGTCAGCGTCAATAAGATACTTAGCATCAGGTACGGTTTTAAGCACAGCTGCTGTCACAACTCTGCTGTTGTGGCCTCTATTCTGTACATACAGAGTATTTTCTGTACGAAGAATAAAATCGCCGGTTGCAGCAGATTTAGTTGCCGCTGTGAGTTTGCCCGGAACAGAGGTGTTGGCTAAATCGCAGATTGACGGACCCCAGTCCATATCAATATCTGCGTCAACGCCATAAACTGTAACCTTTGTACGGTCACGGTCCTTGAGCTGACGTGTTCCGCATCCATACTCGTCATAAGTAAGGATGCTGTCAGATTCGACAGCAAAAACGTTGTCAGTATTCTCGACAGGCATTACCCTGTCAACAGGTCCGTCAATGTCAACGAACTCTGCTTTGACACCTCTTGTGTGGACCATAAGCTCCATAGAGGTATCAACAAGAACAACCTTCTCGCCGTTCTTGAGGATATCCTCGCCCTCATCATCAAGGGCTACCTTTTCCTCAGTCTGAGTGATTTCAGCGATTAAACGATTGTCATCGCTTAACTCCTTAATTACTCTGACATCGCTTACTGGATAAGTGAGCTTTGCAAATTTGTCCTCGAGCGGACGGTAAGCAAAAATCTCTACCTTTCCGTCAGTCTTGTCCTTTGTCTTGGCTGTAAGAATAATCTCACCTGCCATAACAGCAAGAACATCAATGAACTCAAGCTGTCCCTGAGCAGTGGCTGGCTCGCCATCCTTGAGTAATACACCGTCAGCTACGGTATATCCTTCAGGTGTCTCATCCTCACGAGGATCGTAAATGACTTTGAGAACCTTTACTGCTGCCTCTACTGGAAGCTGCATTGTTCTTGGCTCTCTGTCCTCATTCTCTGGTACAATCTCAGTGAGATTAACCATATCGGATACAGAAATCTCATACTTAATTCCTGTAACGAGGTCGAGAACCTTCATGCCATTAACGAGTGCCATTGTGTTTGTTGTGTTGTTTGCCATAATAATTCCTCCTGTTTGGGCCTTTATGCCCTAAATTATGTTGATTTGGTTTCCCACAGCTATATATTAAATACCTGCGGCATGTTATAAAATTGTCCCTTATGCTAAGCATTTCGGGTCGAGAACGTTAATTCTCTTTGGCCGCAGCTATCAGCTGACATAAATCAGCGACAGTTCCTGAAAAATTCTCAGGAATAATGACTTCGTAGTTGCCATTTTCATCAACTCTTACTGCCATATTGCGTACCTCCTTTAATTTTTATTTGTTATAAGATTACGCAATATATATGGATTTTGCTGAATTATAAAGCAGCCCATCTCTGGCAGTGCTCATGAATATACCCTGGCTTGGCCATTGATCTTGAAAAATCTGCCTCTCCAAGAAGCATTTTTGTCTTTTCCTTATCGGCTTCAGACATCTTGGCTACATCTACATAAAATATCTGACCTGTTTTATAGAGCTCGGCTTTCTTTCCAATAAGACCAAATTCCTTCATATTATTAATAAGAAACATTATTTTATTGAGCTTCGGATCTTTTGTCTGATAAATATCTGTTTTCTTTGGCTCATCAGCATCCTCGAAAAGGTCGTCGTCTACATCATCAAACATATCCTTTGTTTCAGGATTATCAAAGTAATTTGTATTGAACAGACTTTCTATGAACATCAGATGAATGTTAACAAGCAGATAGTCCAGATTATTTTTAGTTTTATCCTCAATCTTTTCAAGTTTCTCTCTTTCCTTACAAAGGTTTTCCTTTGTAAGCTCTTTTCTAAAGCCTAATGCAGCAAATACTTTGTTATCAGGCGTTGTACTCAAGCAGAATGTTGGCAGTTTATCACCATGCATAAGTTTCTCTATTTTTGTGCTTGACTGAAGCAGTGTATCCTGTAATCTCGCACTATCTTCAGGACTTCCACCATTTATCATTTTGTGGACATCAACACCTTTATCCGCAAGTTCTGCTATTGTACTGACCATCGTGTAGTTCTGGTCAGGTATAATCTCAAATATTTTCATAAATCATATCTCTCTTTCGTATATTTCTTACATATATAATATTTACTTTTCTGATTTTGTCCTAAATCTACTCACATATTTTTATTAAAAATCCATATTTGTTATGAATTCATATATTTAAAAATAAAAATAAAAGGAGGAAATGTATATGGATAATAATGGTTTTTCAAAAAAGACTGTCGAGGAAATTAAAGACAGCGAAGATTTTTCAAAGATGTCAGGCATGGAGCATTTAGTCCTTTGTATTGAAGAGCGCGATAACGGAAATTATAATCATTTTCTTGCTCATGCAGACGCAGTTCTCGGATGGCATCGTACAAGAAATGCCGTAAGGTTCATTATGGATACTATGCATGGTTTTTATGGCTACAAAGCTTTGGAAGTAGTTTATGAATCTATTCCAAAGCAAGACGTCGAAGACCGTCTCTGGACAGCAGCATTTGATTGTCTGCGCACCAGCTTTTCATTTGAAAAGTTTGGTTCTGATTTCTCAGACCATTCAACTGTGGCGGATTTTTACAGCCACTGGATGAACTTCTACCTGCGAAACCAGTACAGACTTATTGTGCTAGAATATGCTAAGACATTTTATCCAAATCTGGACAAAACCCAGATGATAAAGTATGTCCGTATGAGAAAAAACTCAGGATATACTGTTGATTTGGACGATCCAGACGAAGTAGTTGCAGATGCTCTTGGCGGTGTTTCAGAAAGGTCTGTTAAGAGCCTGCGTACTGCATTCGCAGAGTTTGATGACTACTATCTGTTAACAGACACATCATCAAAAGCAGACCCGGTAGTGCTTCATGAGAAGCATGAAATATCACTGGCATCTTCAAATGCCGCCATGACGGTAATTCAGTCTTTGTCTAATAGGGACAGAGCTATAGTTATCGGCAGTTTTGTTGACCAGAAAGACTGTCGAACCCTTGCTGGTGAGATTGGCTGTTCTAAATCAACAATTTCTTACGTTACAAATAAGGTAAGAAATCAATTGCTTGCAATGGTATAAACTAAAGAAGAGACCTTAATTGGTCTCTTTTTTATTCATTTGTTATAGGTCATGGAGTTTACATGCCAAAAAAAAGAGCTGAAATTACCAGCTCTTTTGTCTGTTTACCTGAATATCTGCTCAAGTATTTTTTCAATACTCTCCTCGTCCAGACAATCTGTTCTTACAGTCAGGTCACAGAGTTTTTCATTCTTGAGTTCCTGTTCCATTGAAAGCAATCTGTTTTTCTTTTCAACAATAGACATGTTTCCCCTTGATAGAATATCAAGAATCATGTTTTCCCTGTGGGCCTTACAGAACACCAGCGTGACAGGGTAACTTCGTTTCAAAGCCATTGCCCCGCACATATCAACAGCAACGATTACATTCCTGTCATTTCCAAGATTTTCATCAATCTCAGCTTTTGACAGACTGTATTTTCTGCCAGCATAATATGTGGAAACAATCTGCTCATCACTTCCATCAGTATCACCTGATTTGACAATGGCACTGTTTGTTTTTGCCGCAAGCATTTTTGCAAGCAATTTCTTGTTACTGCCGCTTGGCCCGACAAGTGCAATTATTGACGGCTGTTCAAACTTGGTGAACGTGTCAACATACGAATTCTTTATCTGGTCAACAAGCATAAGGAATTCCTCATAATTGTTAACAGAAAGTATGCCTGACAAATCCCTGTTCCATGGCTGTCTGAATACGACCGGGAATTCTGCACAGCTTTTAAGAATATTGTGAGGCGCGTCATCAAGCATGATGTCAAATTTCACAAGGTTCTTTGCTGCACCCATCAGGATATGGTCATCAGGAAAATCAGGAAATGCTTCCTTAATCTGACTTGCCCTGTATGACATTCTTTCAGGCGGTACTGCTGTCATGATATACACATCGGCTTTCTGTCTGAGCATTCGCATGAACATCTTTGTGTTAGCCTGTACCTGCTGCATCTCATATACTCTGTCATCATTGTAATATGACGATACGTCCTTTGCTGCAGGACATGTATCATATCCCCATGCAGTAATGTCTTCCTTTGTATATGTAGTACCACGTTCCTTGTTGCAGAGCTCACAGGCAATGTTAACAAAACCTGCCAGCACATCATCGAAATCTACTCCTATTTTAATCATAAGCTTATCCTCCTTTATTTTGTTTTATGATTAATTAGCTACGCAATAGAGATGGATTTTAAGCGTAAAAAAAAGACCAGCTTATGCTAGTCTTTCTTTCTGTTACTCTACTATCTTTATCTCTTTTCCGCAGTAAGGACAGTGTTTGAGCTTATCCATGTTTTCAGGAATCCGCCAATAAGGATTATCTACGTCATGATATTTTGGACAGATAGTACGGTAATCGTACTTAATCCATTCACAAAAGTTATCCTCTTCGAGTTTTGGTATAACTTCATTAACAGCTTCCATAAATATGCCTTTTCTGATTTTATCATCGGCAATTTTATTAGCATGAACAATAAGTCTAAAACTCATTCTTACTGCATTCAGATATTCTGTATAGTCATGCCAGTAATCTGAACTCATTGCTGGAAATTCTATACTGGAAATTTCATTTTCATAAAAAATTTTCATCCAATTTTTATTCTGTTTAATAGAATCTTTTATGAAAGTTTCAAGATCAATATTGGTGGTAATAGGTGTTATCTTCAAGCCACATTCTTTAAGTGCTAAAATGCTTCTGCCATCAATAAGTATAGAAGCTTCTGATGAATACCTGTGTTCTTGGAGAAACTGATATGCCCTGTCAATAAATTCCTGAACGGTGCATTCTTTGCTGTCAGATCTCATCATTATGGCTGAATTAGGAAATAATCCCCTTTCTGCATAAGGAACATCCCTGTAATAAGATGTAAGTTCTCCAAATTCCTTAGATAATTTTAGCTGTGATCTTATTTCTTCGCTCATTCCAGCTCGTATCGTTTCTAAATTAATCAGTAACGCTTTAAGTGTCATAATGTTTTCCTCCTTGTATTATTATTTTGTATGACACAATAAATATGGTGTTTATAGGTAGAAAAGAGAGATAGTTTGTTTGCTACCTCTCTGTATTCATTATCCGGTTTATGTTTTTCTTACATATATCCTTTTGCCGCACATTGTCTGTAGAATAATTCCCTGTATTCAATGAATGTGTCCTGTACATATAGTTTCTTATGCCACTTGTAGCCCTTGAGTGCACCTGCTTTGTTTATGATACTGCACATATCATTGATGTTAAGACGTTTCATTGCTTTTACAAGGTCATCCCTGAAAATGGTTACTCCGTCAATAATACATTCTCTCCAGCCTCTGCTTGCAATGATTACTTTAAACCACTTGCGTACATTTTCTGCATTGTCAGTTATCGTTTTTACATTACAGCCGTCAAAGTCGTCTTTGAGCTTGTCAAACATTGTATCAATGCTGTCAACTGGTTCATACATTACTGGGTATGTATCATGTGCTTCAGGAACTGATGACATTAATCCGTGAAGGTTGAAAGAAAAATGTCCATTCTCCACTGCACGCATCATATGTTCAATGTCATATACTGCAGCTTTAAGTTCCGGATCATATGAATACTGGTCAGCTAAATAATCAAGTCCTGACAGCGCCTGCTCCAGAAGCGATTTATCTGTCATATGATACAGCATGTCCTTTGTAATTTCTGTTACACGCTTCATGTTGCCTTCCATTATTACGTTTAAATATGAAAGAAAGCTTAAGCCATAAGAATGTTTTACTTCATCAACGTAACAGATATTATCGTCAGAATAATCTTTTTCCTCAAAGAATGTTGACACTGGCATCTTGATGTTATGATTCTTGATAATCACTTCCATGATGCTACTGTGATGATATGACATATCTTCACGGTCATTATCGTCATCATCAAATGCCAAGTCATCATCCTGTTTGTCAGTTTCTTCTATTTCAAAGTCAATTCCGTCAGTGTGAACAATATTGCATGATGTCTTATTCTGGCCAGCTTCATTCCATAAATCATCTATGTTAGTAGAAGCGCTTCTCTCAACAGTACTCTTGTTAACAGCGATCTGCTTATCTGAAGTGTCATGTATATACTCATTTACATCCACATGGCAATTTTTGGCACTTTTTTTGCAAACATAATAACGGTTGATGTCAAACATTCCCCAGTCCACATCTTCAAGCTTTTTGATAACACCATTAGTGTGTCCACAGAAATATTTACTTGCAATTCTCTTTACAGTTCTTAATGCCATGCCTGTAAGACATACAACCTCATTGTATGTCTCGCAGCTTAAGATTGCATGAACAACCATCTTGTCCCTTGCAAGCTTTTTCTTTAATGTTTCAATCTTCTTTAATTCCCTGCTCTCTGCTGTTTCAAATTTAAACTCCGCAGCTTCTCTTTCATTTAGGTTTAATGAGTTCATGATGTATGCGTTTGTAAAACAGTATGCTGCACCATTTCCCTTTGAGCTTCTGATAATGCCTCTGATTTCTGCCCTGTCAATTCCATAGTCAGCAAAGTTTCCGTTGAACTCTTCAAGAGCTGCCGCAGCTTCACTTTCATCCATATATAATTTGACAGTATTGTAGTAAATGAAGCATAACAGGTGATGATAACCCTGCCAGCCTTTTCTTGATGCCTGAAGTCTTCTGAGCTTGTCTGCACGCGACTGGCCAAGGCCTTCAACATTTCTCATGTCTTTATTTGCTTTTTTCTTCTGCTTCTTTGTAGGTTCAAATCCGCAGATGTCGGCAATCTGGCTCAGGGAATATCTTGCATCCGGATTAATCTTTATATTTCTTCTGTATGCACGCGCATTGTAATTGTATGTTCCCGGGAGTCCGCACAGACGAGCAGCATCCTTTACACCCTTGTCCACTGACAGCATTACACCATTATATTCATTTAACAGTTTTTCAATAAGCTTAATCATTTTGTTGTAAAGACTTTTATGAAACTTAATCTGTCTCTCAGTATTTCCATGAGCAGCAATGCTTCTGTCATACAAAAATAACAGACCTATTCCACGTCCTGAGTCTGTCATTGCTGTATAGTTGCAGAGTCTTCCCTCTTTAATGGCATCGTTAATAACACTCACGGTGTTGATTTTTGCCTGTACTATCTCATCAGGCTTTAAGTTATGTCCGTCAATGTCGATAAAAATGCCATTAATTGCAAAAAGGTTGCTGTTTTTTCTCTTAACTCCAGAAAACGAATTAACTGTTACATATGTATTGCCGTTATTAACAGTTGAAACAAGGGCTTCCGTTCTGCTGGACGCACTTGTCCTTTTAACCTTTTTTCCTGCTATGCTGTATTTAATTATATTTCCGCATTCAGGTCCCCTGCACAGCAGATTTAGAAATGCTGTCTGCTCAGCAACCAGTGATGTTTCGCTAATCATTCAAATACCTCAATTACACAAAATTCCTATATATTAGTAATATTCCAAACGGCGATTTTGTCCAAAATCTATCCAAAATCACTTGTGCTCAATAAAGAAACACTCGTCTATCCACGTCTTTCTTTCTACAATAAATATGAGTTTTGATAAGTGAACGGTAATAATTTCATTCCGCAAAAAAAAAGAGCAGTCATATGACTACTCTTTTTGTGTTTAGCTCCTTTTAAGAGAATAACGTTGCCTGAACAGAGTTCTTGACAAGTGCTTCGTACTCAGCCTTTTCCTTTGCGGTCATAGGTCTTGACTTAGCATTCATGTCAATGTTACTGTCATCATCCACTGCTTTGGCAGCTTTCTGCGCAGCTCTCTTCTCACGCGCTTTTCTGTTTCTCTCCTGACGACGCTC